>Ga0123342_1004277_pt1 | contig 21933 bp, 12 predicted proteins | sample Turbeawhitnodule_FD_89960 | JGI IMG/M metagenome (GOLD analysis project Ga0123342, IMG submission 89960) | Root nodule microbial communities of legume samples collected from Mexico - Turtle bean Mexico white nodule | ecosystem: Host-associated > Plants > Roots > Nodule | place: Mexico: Nepantla...
AAAAAAAAAAAAAAAAAAAAAAAAAAAAAAAAAAAAAAAAAAAAAAAAAAAAAAAAAAAAAAAAAAAAACTAAAAACAGAATAAAAGAAAACAATAAAAACAAGAAATAAAAACAGAATAAATAAATACTAGGAATAAAATAAAAATAAAATAAAATAAAGCTAAAACAAAATAAAACTGAAAACTATAATCGTAAATAACTAACTAAAATAAATTAATTAAAACAAATAAATAACAACTACGTAAACTTAAATAAAACTACGTAAACTAAACCTAAAAAAAAAAGAAAAACTAAAATAAAATATAAGAAAACAAAACAAAATCAAAATAAAAACAAACTAAAATAAAATATAATAAATTAAAACCAAATCAAAGAAAAATCAAAATAAATCTCAAAATAAATAGAAACAAATAAAATCAAAATAAGAATTAAAATAATAACAGCAAATCTTCAAATTAAAAAAAAAATAAAAATAAAAATAATTAAAACAAAATAAAAAACAGTAACAAATATAAACACAAAATTAAAACAAATCAAAACAATTAAAATATTTACAATATTTAGTAAACTATACTCAACAAATCAAACTTGTTCCCCGGTAACGGCGCCAAAAACTTGATGACTTTTTTTTACGTAAGTGCACTACGTTTGTGAGAAGTAATAATTGTCTCTAAGGACACATATCGATCCCACAATAAATAATCGAGTACAATAATCGCTAAATATAAAAAACAGAACAATAAAAAGAGTTTTGAATTAGTTGTGTTGATCAATCAGAAAACAAACAAAGAATTGGTTGTTTCAAGTTGGAAAAATAGGAATTAGGTTTCATATCTTTCTCCTTCTTATGTATTTTGATTAGCATGACAATATTAAGTTCTTTGATTGAAATTGATGCCCGTATAAAAGTCATTTATATCGATTCCTCGCATATAAAATCCTTAAGAATGTTCCCTAATTATCGAACCCTCGCATAATTATAAGAACAACTTAGAACGAAACTCAAACATTAATGGCAATTAACATTTCAAGTCTATCCCTAGCACTCAAATATGTTAAATATTGTTGTTTAGGTCCAAACTCTAAAAATACCTCCTGGTCAGATTTAAGATTCTCAATTTGTCACGGAAAATTAAAAGTAAAACAACAATACCAATAATCAATTAAGAACTGAATATTAATATATAAGATATCACCTCAATACATAAGAGATTGAGCATATTACTCTCAATCCCAAAGGATAGAATTAGCCACACATACTTCTAGCACATTTCATTCTCCCAATTGGGTTACAATTCACTCTATGGTGTTTTCCTCTCAATCTGGCATCCTAGGGTTGAACCTCTAGCCCCCTATTTATCCTAATTTTTCTAGGGTTAGGTTGCTTCTTGTGTCGCGCTAATGGGCTAAATTATAAAATATAAAAAAGGCTCAATCTTTCTTTGCATCTTTTTCCATTCTATGACCTTTTAGTTTTCTCTTTTTAGCTCAAATCATTCTCCTTTACTCCAAATCTTCAATCCTCCTTAGAAATCTGCAATTAACACCAAATTTGGGAATAAAATGCTCTTATTCAAATAAAACTCATAAAAAATATAAAAAGTTATAAATTCATAAATTAGGGACTATTTTATAAGTAAACTAGCAATAAATCCTCATAAGTGCTTATATTTTAATATGAAATATTACTAAAATTAGGCACTTATCGACCTACTTCCTCTAAGCCATGACTGGACGACACTTTAATACTTGATTTGCTCAAATCTCATTCATCAGTATTCATGATTTCTTTAGTCAAACGTTGAGTATGGAAACTCTGGATAGTGACTTATCTACATCTTGATGTTCCTAAAGTACAGTTAGAAACCTTTCGTGAATCTCAACAATCAATATAATCTTTATATTAGATCATGGATATCACTGAGAACAATATCTTTGAATATTTTTGAATTATCAACTCTTTCTAATTCTAGATATTGATTCAAAAATACATTATCAACACTTTCCATATTAACTTAAATTAAAACAATTGAGCACAATTAGATTTGGTTTATATTCTTGTGAATATATTTCAAAAAACTCTTTAACACATAATCAGTTATACACTATATTTTTAAAACATTTCTTATACAAACTTTGAATTAGATCAATAAAACACATTTGTATTAAAAATCAATTTGTAATCACTTAGGAAATTATATTTCTTCTCTGAAATATTTAAGCATAGTATATTCATAAAAACACCTTTGTTGTTTGGCACAAATCTTCCTAAGACATACATAGAAGACATTCTCTATTTCTTCATGCATGTCAAATTGAAGTCTTGGTCTATACTTATTGTCTAAGTGATCTTTTATTAACTTATTAGATGAAGTAGAACGTCGCTCTATCATCTATTAAATGAAACATATGCATTTTTTATCTTATCAGCATCTATCAGATGCAATTGCTTCATGTATTCCAAGCATTATACTTGTTTTGTTTAAGTACATACTCAAAATGTTTAGAATATTGTATTTTTGCTCTAAAAAAGTTATACTTATGTATTTTTTAGTATTTTAGAATGTATGTTATTCTATCTTGCTATTAAGGAACAACCTATGGTTGAGCGGCCATTTCTCTCTATTATAAATTTCTTAAGTTTATTGAGCGATGACTCATGCTTGAGTAGTCATTTGTCTTTATTCTACAAATTTTCATTTTAGTTTAATGAAAATTGTAATTAAGTGAAATTTACTCTATTGAAAGATAAAAGTGATGTTCGTTGAGTAATAGTCAATGACGCAACATGCACAAAACCTTTTTTTTCAATAAAAATTGTGTCCCCTTTTAATTTTATATAACTTCCCTTATACTTGATTTTTTTTTTAATTTAAATGAAATTATATGGATATTGTAACTAGTTTATATATCTGTTTGGCAAAGTATGAAAATGATGTGTTATGAATTATATGCCTTTCATTGGATATTAAGATTATGAAAATTATTATATTTGGATATTGAAAATAAAATGGATGAATTGAAATGGTTATGGGTAAATATGAAATCATAAGTTAAGGAAATGTGGTACTGCTTACTTAATGGAACCTAAAAATTATAAAAAAACATTTAATATCATAAACTTCAATTAAAATATGTATCTCATCTTCGTTTCTTATTGTCATACCAATGTTATAATAAGTTTGAATCAATAAGTTTAATCAAATGAGGATAACAAGGTATGAGACAATAACATAAAACAATACTAAGAAATATAGCATGACAATAGTAGGTAGCAAAAATGGAAGATAAATAATAATATAACTTGAATTCAATGACAAAATTTAAATAGAAAAATGTGGGAAAAACTTAAGAGATGAAAAAAGTTTGGTGTGACATTTCCGGTTGAAGAAGTTTTTCATTTTTAAGATAATCTCCGTGTAGAATCTTGACTCCTAAAAATTTAAGATAAGACTCGAAAGTAAAGTATAATTCTTAAAAGTTTCTCACACAGCTAAAATTTTCATATATTATAAAATGTTTTAATAAGTGAGTGATGAAGATGATTATTTAACTCTAACCTAATGATAATAAAATGAGTCTATAATGAAATTTAAATGCTAATTCTAGAATACTATAAGCTTTGGCTGAAAACTTCAAATAGAAAATGAGATGGAATTTTGAATAATAAAATTTCAATTATCCTTTGTAATAATTTCTCTTTGGTCGAGAATCAAGGATGTGATCCTCGTGATGTTCATATTTCCTTTGCCTCTCCTTGATCATGTTTTCTATGTCTTTGTTTGATTAACCCTTAAAAAAAGTTTAATTGTTTCCATTTGGACTTTAATTTGGACTTCAAAGATGCTCTTTTCTTTGTTAGACTCCCTTACCTTGTGTGGTTGCTCCTTCATATCTTCTACTTTGGGTTCAGAAATTTCAATTAAGCTTATTTTAAGTATTACTTACATCTTATTTTATAATATTTCTTGTAATGTTTCTAGAGATTGTCTTGCTTTTTTTCTTCAATCATACACTCGATGAGATATTTGTTAACTAAATTATTTAAATTAGGCATTATAACACTTAAATTGGATTATAGGGGTGTCATATATGAAATACTTTGATTTTAGTATGATAAGAAAAGAAAATTACAGACTTAATACAAAAATCTTAATTCCATTAATTTTGTTTAAATTTCATTAATGATTAATGTCACTCAATACATGTTTTATCTTTAATAATTGTCATGTATATTTATTAAATGAAAAATTAATGTTAATATATATTTAATCTTAATATCAATTTCTTCTTTAACAAATACATGTGATAATTGTTTAACAAACAAAATGTGTTTAGTTTACTCTAATCATCAACAATTTTAAACAAAATTAATCGAACTAAAGATTTTATATTAAAATTATAATTTTTTTAGGGATAATTATTTTTTTAGTTCCTATTTTTTAATGATTTTAAAAAACAATCAATTTTATCCTAACTTTTTTTTTAAAAAGTATGCAATTTAATCCCTTTTGTTAAATTGTATGAACAACGTTAACTCATGATTATATGACATATAGAGTGGCATTGTCATCCCACGTGTCTCTATGTGTAACCCAACATGTATATTCGAAGACACTACATTCATCTACATCTTCAACTCAATTTCTGAAAACTCTCTTTAAATTTTTTTCTCAACCCCGACGATATTGGCAACAAGATCAAATTTGTCGATTTCGACAACAACAATGACATCAACTTCGTGGAGTTCAAGCACATTAGGAGCATGGTTTAACACTAGTAAATAAATTTTGTTAATTTAGGTTAACTCACAACACATTTTCCCCTTTTCTCATGCCCTATTTCACATTGCAAATTTCCCCTTTCTCTATCCCTAAATTGAGTTGCATTTGTTAGGTCCCAACGGAAATGTCTACTATGAAAATACATTAAATCCCCAATTTGTTTCAATAAATTTTCAAAACCTAAAATTCTTGTGTATGGTATGTGAGAAAGGTTTAGGAGCTAAAGAAACCCTTCCTCATTTGAGCTCAAATAACTCAGTGGGTGGAGTTCAAACTGTGGGTGGTGGATACTACAAAGGTTTATTTTTTCGATTTGTATTATAAAAGTGTAGCACACTATTGATTTTGAAATGCATTTGTTATTAGACTTGTTGCTCAAGTAGTTCTTGGTTTCTTTGTATGTTTTCCCTAATTAGTGAGAAGCAATCATCTGTGCAACTCATTTCAATAAAGCTTTGAAACTTACATAATTAAATAAATAAACAAATTATTTCTTTGAATGTGTTAGCTGTCAAATAGTATAGTGATACCTATTTATAAAAAGAAAAATTATCACTCTGTGCCACATAATTTGTTAACATCGTTCAGTAAATTTAATAGAAAAAAATCAAATTGTATATTTTTTTTAAAAAATTTAGGATAATTTTTTTTAAACTACTATAATAACTGTACTATTAACCTTTAGTATAGGAAAAAAAGTAATTATACTTTTTTATTATAATAGAAATATGAAATATGTCGATATTTATTATTATTTAAAAACACCATCTATTATAGTATAGAAGATTAATTATAAACTAACCAATAAATATTTAAATAATATGATTAAGAAAAGCATAGAAGTGATTAAAAGAGAATGAGTTGCAAATTACAATATAAATAACTCCAACCCCTTGTGATGTAATCAGATCTTGATCACTCATCATACGAAGGCGACGCGTAGCAAAAGTACTCTCGCGCACGTTCCAAATTACAATAAAAAAACGTAAACCACGTGTCCGTTTTCCATAGGATGTCCTCCTCACGCGCCCAGCCGCGCTTGAAAAAATGGAATAGTTCGGCTGAGACGAACGACGAACGTGACGAACCTACTCTATAAAATCAAACGAATCTTGTTTTCCGAAATCACAACTCAAGCTTCTCTCTCTAAAATCTACTCTCTCTCTCTCTAAAATTTTCTCACATTTTCTCTCTCTTGAAAATCTTTTTAGCTTCCAGAACCTTCCGCCTCATCGATTCGATTTTTCTCGGAAACTCGAATCGATATCGTGGCTCGAGCTGCATGAATTGGTTCGTGAAGCTGGATTCGTCGTCTTCAAACTTGAATTCCAATCACCTCGTTGCGTGTTTACTGATTTTCTTCCTCCATTTCTCGCCTCAATCGCTCTCTTTCTCGTCGAATTTCGTCGCCGAATTCTTCACTAACAATAATCCGATTTTTGGTTCCGATTATGGAGTCCAGAAATAAGCGTAGTCCTCAATTAACCAGAGGTTTGCTTTTAATCGATTTTTCCGTTTCTGAATTTTTTATATTATTCTGTGCTTTTCTCGAATGTCGGTGGTGACTGCTTTTGCTCCTGATTTATATATAGTGATAGTAGTGGTGGTGAGGAATGAAAAGAAGGTTTTTAATTTTTTTAATTCGTGCTGCGGTTTGATTGGAGAGATTAAAAAGCGTGTCAGTAACAGTGGGAGGCACGTGTTCGTCTACCAGACGCAAAGCTGTAGGCTTTTTTTTTTATAATTTATTTTACACTTAAAATTAAATTAAAGTAGCTATAACAAAGCTTCTAAAAATATTTTTGAAAAAAAAGTAATTTCTGTATTTTATGTATTGTTTTCCGAAAACTTTTGGATAGAAGTAATTTGTGTATTTTTAGTTTTAGAAAACCCAGTTTATAAGATGCGATTTAGATTTTTAAACTAAATAAAAATACTAGAGGACAATTTAGTCCATGAGAGAGAGAGAGAGATGCAGGAATAGTAAGTATTTTTATAGATGTGTTTCCATATTTTATTATTTTCCTTCAGATTGAATACCCAAAATGTAATTTTTGTAGTTCAACAATTGATCTATTTTAGTCTTATATGTATATATATCGTTTTAATCCATTTTAATTTTTATGCATATTATTTTAATTTCTTTTAGTTTCTATTCTTTGAGTTTAGAAATTATTAATTTTTACAATAAATACTTTTAGAGTCACATGGTTCATTTCGCTAATATTATTTTTTTATATATTATACTTTAAATTATAGAAAAGTGGTTTACTTTTAGTATTATATTGTCTTTTAATTATTTATAACAATTTCTCTTAGTTTTATAATAATTCTTTTGCAGAATACATTAGTTCATAGTCTAAAGTGTTTAGACTCACATTATGCACGCGGCGATTTATTTATTTATTTATTTTTATATTAAGGTTATTGTTTTGTGTGCAACAGATGTATACACCAAACCTCACTTACGTGATTTCATGGTTTGCGAACTGAGTGTTATTTATTTTTTTGAAAGTGAAACTATGAGTGTTTTTTGGTAAGGGAATGACGTTTGGAAATGATTTTGATTTTTTTTTTTCTACCATATTTTACACTAAAGTAGGCCAAAAGAAATGTTCGTATGAGGACAGAGAGAATTGTAAGATAAGATATATAATGTAAAGAGAAGAGGTAAGGAGAGAAAAAATTATTTGAATTGATATATAATACACCCATGATCACTCTTGTATTAGAAGTTGAGGGAATAATTTCAAAGTGGAATTAATGTTATGGACCGTTCGATCATATTTTCTTTCTTTTTCCCCTTTTCTTGTAGCTCTTTGCTATGGAAACAGCAAGCAGGAGGGGAGGTCACCATCTGTTATTGTTGTTGGTGGTGGCATGGCTGGGGTTGCTGCTGCCCGTGCACTTCATGATGCTTCGTTTCAGGTAACAACTGTGTGCTAGTTTAATTATATGGATATTAAGAATATTTGTTAAACCTGTATACTTTAATGAAAAACAGTACTTTATATGACAAAAAATGAATGCAGTTTTATAGGTATTTTTGGCCCTGATCTCCAATCACAATAAGGGTTTTACTTCTGCTAATCTATGTTAAACTTCAATGCAAGTGGATGCTAGTTTATTGGAGAACACTTCCCAAAGAATTTGAAGAAATGCATCTGAATTTTGTTAAGTCCATGAACCGAGTTATTCTAAATAAATATTGTGGGCATAGCGAATGGTTGCTCAGCATTTTCCAGTAGTTTAAGTAGGTTGCATTTTATTTCAGTGAACAAAATTGGTGGGTCAATCCATGATTGTGATTTCCCCTGCTTTGAGTCAATTTATGGGTCATTTGCGGGCGAGCCTGGTTGAATGGCAGCTTGTAATGGTTCGGGGGAAGGGTCCTGGGTGATACTTGCTAGTTTAGAATTGGACTGGTTTTGTACGCACATTTTGGTGAATCAATTTTCACGAAAGGCACGCATGTAGCAAATGAATTGGGGCCACATTTTGTCTTTTATTTTGATGAACCTGATAGAATTTTATGTGTTTGGGCGAATGATGCAAGTCATGAAGTGGCAAAATAATTTAACTTTTAAGCTAAGGATTGTGTTTTTGTGTTGGTTCTAGTCGAAACTTGAACTGCTTTATGTTTGTATTGTCAATAGTTAAATTATTAATATGCATTTTCATATTTGAGGGACTAAATGTTGTTTTTTCAAATTTTGTTAGGTTGTTCTCTTAGAGTCAAGGGAAAGAATTGGTGGCCGAATTCACACTGATTACTCATTTGGTTTTCCTGTTGACCTGGGAGCCTCATGGTAAGGCTTATTTTCTGATAATTTTATCATTTTTATGTTTTAGCGAGAATGCAGAATTTGTCCATTACTTTCCATGTTTGAGAAATAAAAGTTACACACTATTCAGGTTGCATGGAGTTTCCAAGGAAAACCCACTGGCTTCTGTCATTGGGAGGCTGGGGCTACCCCTTTATCGTACGAGTGGAGATAACTCCGTACTTTACGACCATGATTTGGAGAGGTAAGTACTTAGATTTTCATGATTTATTAATATTATATAGCAAACTCTGTCACACTTGCATAGTATGTATGATCATTGATTTCAAATAACATTTGGCAACGTGTTTTAATATATTAGCTGGTCATTTTGCATGGTGGAAATTACTATAGACTACTTTTCTTTACTGAAATTCATCAAATTCTTGCAGCTATGCACTTTTTGATACGGATGGGAATCAGGTTCCCCAAGAGTTGGTAACAAAAGTAGGTGGAATATTTGAGACAATTTTAGAGGAGGTAATTAATATTTTTTATTAATTTCCTACTTATATTTTACCTAATAAACTCTATTTTCATAGTTTGAAGAAATTTTTTAGGCACAAATTGCATCTCTAAACGATCATTTGATTACTAAATGCAGACAAATAAAATAAGAGAAGAATTCAGTGAAGACATGTCCGTATTTCGTGGTCTTTCAATTGTTTTGGATAGGAAGCCTGAATTAAGGTTATTATGGACATAAGAAATAATTTCTTTGGCACCATTATTACTCTTTTAGGCCTAGTAATTGATAAGATTTCTTCATCTCGTGAATCCAGGTTGGAGGGCCTTGCTCATAAGGTGCTTCAGTGGTATTTGTGCAGAATGGAGGGTTGGTTTGCTGCAGATTCTGATACTATTTCACTGAAAGAATGGGACCAGGTAATTTCAACAAATCAAGTTGACAATGTTGTTTGTATTAGTGGTCTAGTTCCAAATCCCCCACCCTTCCACCCACCCCAATTTACGCACTGAATGATCTATTCTCTTTGGTCTTGCATACAGGTAGTGAAAGAAATAGTTTGTAAAGTCGTCTCATAGCCAGGTGCATGAGTCTTCAACATGCAGCCTTTCTATGACCGATAATCATGTAAATGTGTTTCCTGATCTACATATAGGAGTATGTATCTGATTGAAACCCTTTTGCACCTTAATAAGTCATCTTAAGGCAAATTGCATGATATACAATTAAATGAATGACGGCTGCCTAAGATTTGAAACTAGTGTCAATTTAATATATAATACAATACAGTCATTATAACATTTTTCCTCCACTATAAATTGGTGGTTCATTTCTGTTAAAGTGGTTGGAGTGGGATGAGTAGGAATCCTATATCATCTGAATATACCATCATATTGCATGAATTATTAAAAGGTGGTCTCAACCTTTATGAGATGTAGGGTTCAAAATTGTTATGCACTTTATACCGGCCTGCCATAAAGTTTGTTGAAAAAGAATCTATATTATAAATACACAACCTTTTTTACCCTAATTATAGCATCTTACATGAAACTCTTTAAGTAACACGTAATCTATTTTTTTCTTCGTAATTACTTATGTCCTGTACTTACAGGAGGTGCTTCTCCCTGGTGGTCATGGTCTAATGGTCAGGGGCTACTTGCCTGTTATAAATACCTTAGCCAAGGGTCTTGATATTCGCTTGGGACACAGGTAGATACTATTTTTAGTTATTATTTTAGATTAGTATGTACTATTTTGTGTAATTAATTCTCTGTCCTTGGTGATGCCCCTTTTTCAGGGTCACAAAAGTAATTAGGCGATATAATGGCGTAAAGGTAACAGTGGAAAATGGTAAAACATTTTTTGCTGATGCTGCCATTATTGCTGTTCCTCTTGGGGTGCTTAAAGCAAAGAGAATACAGTTTGAGCCTAAACTCCCAGACTGGAAGGAAGCTGCCATTGCTGATCTTGGAATTGGACTTGAGAACAAAATCATCTTACACTTTGAAAATGTGTTTTGGCCTAATGTGGAGTTCTTGGGAGTAGTTTCTGATACATCTTATGGATGCAGCTATTTCCTTAATCTCCACAAGGCCGCAGGTCATCCTGTCCTTGTTTACATGCCTTCTGGGCGGCTTGCCAAAGACATCGAAAAGATGTCTGATGAAGCAGCTGCCAACTTCGCTTTCATGCAGCTCCAGAAGATTCTTCCAGATGCTTCTTCACCGGTACCCATATTAATTTTGCCTGTTACTAGTTTCACTTTTAGTCTGCAATATAAAAGAAACGAATGCTTCAATCTCTAGTAGTACATTGTCTAAGCTACATAAAGCATAGTCTATCTGTCCTTCCATTTTTTTACAAGTGTATGACTTTGGTCATTCAATACTTAATACGGTCTATGTATTTTAATTGGTAATTTGATGTCACTCTGCAGATTCACCATCTTGTGTCTCGGTGGGGCTCAGATATAAATTCACTGGGTTCCTATAGCTATGATGCTGTAGGAAAACCCCATGAACTGTTTGAGAGGCTACGAGTCCCAGTGGATAATTTGTTCTTTGCTGGGGAAGCAACTAGTATGAGCTATCCAGGATCTGTTCATGGGGCATTCTCCACCGGAATGATGGCAGCAGAAGATTGCCGGATGCGAGTGCTGGAGCGATATGGAGAGCTTGATTTATTCCAGCCTGTGATGGGAGAAGAGGCTTCCCTGTCTATCCCACTTCAGATATCTCGTATGTAATTTGGCTCACAACGCAACTAGTAGACAGAAGCAGAATCTCTGTTTTGTTCTTCACTACGATCTAGCTCTCTCTCTATATACTTAGGCTTGGGTCCCCTTTTGTGTTGCATATCCATAATCAATGTTTGTCATGAAATGGTTATATAAATATTGTGTACCTTAGAGCCTTTGCCATTTCTTTAGTTTTCACCAAGTGCTTCTTAGTTTGAGAATGTCTCTGGACTCATCAACTTTATATTTGCATGCATGATAAAAGTATGTCAATTCGTGTTTTCTCTCGTCTTTTATATAACATTTGTAACAGTGGAACCTGAAATCTTCAAAGAACTGACAACACGTTATTGTATTTTATGGTGATTGTTGTTTCATGCAATAATTTATAGTTTAAATATCTTCCACATGTAGGACTTTATGACACTCAGACATTTCCCAGCTGTGTGAAAATGTTGCCTCGGACACAGACAGGATAATTATAGATTAAGAAGTTTTCAGAAATTTCACATGCAGGAGGCAGTTCTATGATTTTTATCTTTATTCAATTACTTTAATTACGTTACAAAACTTTACACTTGGGCGGGCATAAAGGAATTATTAATGCTACAAGTTTCAATCTCATGAATTTTCAATTTTTAACTTGCCCCTCTTGTTTTGTGCACACGTGTGACATATTTATTGAATTTTCAATAATTAACCGCAAGTGGAAGTTGGTTTAGTTCTTTGATAACCAAAATTGTGTGAACTGATATTAAATATAGCAACGAATCAAATGATATTCCCGTGTCCCAAAACAAAATTATTGTGCAGCTAAACAACTTTTTTATTCTAAGCCTGAAGGAAATGAAAAAGAAAATGTTAGTAGTTGGCAATCAAGTGATCTAGGGTCTCATCTTCTGCTGATCTTTTGATGCGAGCAACAGCTTTTTCAACCTACAATTGCGTAGTAAATTGCTTCACTTTGCATGTAACAACCAATTCCTGTAACATTTAGTATTTTTTTTTAATTTTCGTTACCTCTGCATCCCAATTTGTTCTGGCAGTCAGAATTATTAGAGTTGCTGTTTGTACTAAAACTGCAAAGATCATCCCCCACCAGATACCCTGTAACAAACCCAAATACTAAGAAATAAGTTTTCAGAGAATCTATTCTGATTACATTTCTACAAATTAAAGTTAACTTTAAGGGAATTTATCTTTTATTAATTTTGTTGTATACAAATATTTATGAAGAAATTTATTCAGATGTCTATCAGAAATGTTTTGAACTTACAGCTACTCCTAGAGTTGTTTGAAAGCCAAGAACACATCCAACAGTGAGACCAATGACGTAGAAAGAAGCCAGATTCACATAAGCCACAACAGCCTGCCATCCACTTCCAATTGCAACTCCTGAATTTTTCCAAAAGGAAGGATCACAACTAAAAATGATGTGCAAGCATTTTTGTTGGCACTTACATGATATTAATTATTTTTTTTAGCAAAAATGAGTTCATTTTTTAAAGTTTAGTGGGAGTAGATTTTGTTACCTGACAGTATTGGTTGAATGAAGTTTAAGAAAACTGAGATAGCAAGCAGTGGAGTCAAACTAGAAACTTCCTCAATGACTTCAGAGTCGGTAGTGAAAAGCTTGCTCAAAGGCTCCTTGCATATCAAAACAATTGCACAGAAAACTACACTGATGGCAATGCTGATTCCATTCACTACAATGACAGAAAATTTTGCTACTCTTGGATGAGCTGCCCCTAATTCATTGCTGATTCTGACACTACAATCACCCAACTTCTCATTAACACCATTTAAGTTTACTCAAGTTAAATGAGCATTTTTTTCTTACACTAACCTGGTTGCAGCACTTAGACCCAACATAAATTGCAGGTCCCAGTTTAAGTAATTCATACTGAATGAGCATTCATTGACATGGAAATTATGGTCAGATAAGATGAACATTTATTGGCTATACCAATAAAGGATGTTGTCATAATAACATACCAAATGGAAATAGTGTCCACTGAGACTGTAGGATTGGAGATCAACCCAGATAAAAGTATCAGTCCTTGATTATACCATGTCTCCAAACTACATTACAATGTATATTTAGCTTGTCAAAGAAATAAACTATGTGAACATCAGGGTCTGTATGGATTTTTTTTTCTTGTTTTCAATTCTGATTTTAACTTATAATTACAAAACTACCATCTATTTTCACTCTGGGTTGTCTTGATAACATTCCACAGGTAATGGTGATAATAACATTTTCGTGTTTTCACTAAATAAATCACTGAAAAGAGTGTACAAAGTGAAAACAAAAGTGCTATTTTTGTAAGGACAAATTTTAGATACAGTTTTTTTCAAGTATTTTATGTGTTACTGTTCAATTAGAAATAAAGTTGTCTCAGTACCTTATTCTGATTTTTAAAAGCAAACTTTTACTGTGCAGATTACTGATATAGAAATTCAATTCTGATTAGGAGGTAACAAAAAAATACTTAAAAAACTAGATCTAAGTTTTGTACTTTTTCTAATTATTAGTAAAAGTAGAAAATGTTTTCTCAAATCAAACAAACTCCAAGAGATGCACTTCAAAAGAAATATTTGTGTTGTTTGTGTGAGCAAGAGGGTGAGAATTAGGTGGATTTTTGTCTATACCACAGCATCCAAGCATAAGCAGCTGTGAGTTTGAAATAAGGCCAAATTCCTTTGAAAGCTTTCACAGTGAGGCCACCCCAAGTTTGCTTACATCTTGGGCTAAGAATGATGTATAGCCCATTCAACAAGACAAGAAGCCACCAAGAGATGCTGAGAGTAAGGGCAGCCCCAACAAGTCCATAGTCCAAAACAAAGACAACCAACCAACTGAGAAGAACATGCAGAAGGAACACCCCAATTGACATGAATGCAAGAGGGTTCACAATGTTCTGTGCTTGGAGGAACCTCTGCATAGGGCAGGATACTGCAAATGCATAGAGTTGAAGAATGATTCCTCGTGCAAAAACTTGACCTTTCTCTGCTATGCTCTCTGACTGACCAATGGCTTTCAGAAATGACCCTGAGAACCAATAGAGAAATGTGAGAATCACTGCAGCTCCCAAGTGTAAGATGATTGCTCTTTGCAATATGATGCCCATTGCTGAGTATTTTCTTGCCCCATATGCTTGCCCACACACAGTTTGCACTGCACTTGCCATCCCCAACTGTTTAAGCAGAATTCAACAACCACTTTCACAGATTGAATATACAAAACTGAACGCAAGTTGCATACAAAGAAATTTTCCCTCCATGAAACATACACAAACATTAGCATAATAGTCTCTATTAATACTTGAAATTTATTGAAATCACCAAATTTGAGAATCTCACTCACTTCTTATTTACTAAACTCATTCATTTTTGTAATTTCTAATTACTGTTAACACATAACAGTGTTAAGAAAATATAGTGAAAATGAGTTGTTATCACTTCTGGTAACAGATATACATCAGGACAATGTGCAAAATGAAAGTCATAAACTAATTCTATTGTAAAATTGAAAGTAAGGACTCACATTTCTTCTTCTTCATACTGACTCCTATCCAAATATGACCCCACTTTCACTACTTGTAATACTTTAGTAGGCATATTAGCCATGTATTTGATAACTGAGTAAGAAGCAACTTTAGAAATTTTCATAAATTGATGTTGAAGCAATAGATTGTAGAACCACCCCAAATCAAAGTACATTTATGAAAAAGTAGTAATAAAACCAAGCTCACTCAAAATGACAGGTTAGGTAAAAGTTTAAGAGGATAAAAACCAAGGAAGCATACCATAATCCCATAAGCAAGACCCTGAATTCCAACAATGGCTATGGATGCCCCAGCAAGCTCAAGAGGCCCCAAGTGCCCAGTGAACATCAAGGTGACAAAGCTTAGCATGTAGTTGAAAATGGAGACAAGAATGGAGGCCCAAGAGAGTAGCCAGATGAGCCTTGACTCCCAAGCAACAAGTTGAGGCCACCATCTGAACTCAATGGACTTATGTTTGAAGAAGTCTTCAATGGTGTCTGATGACAAGTCTGGAATGTGTGAGTGTGAATGAAGACCAAGTAGAAGTGGTTGGTAACCTGATTCTGAGTTCATGCTTGTTACCTCCAAAAGAAAGGAAAGAGGAATTGGTAGTAGTATAGTGGAACAGTGTGAATGCTACATGTGAGATTTTGTTCTACCAACCATTCTTCTTCTTCGCACTTACCTAATATGCAGACATGTGGATCAAACTACCCCCAACCAGAACAATATTTTCCTCACAACATTCTTTAAAATGAGTAACGTTTGTTTTTTAAACGGGTAAGTATTATTTTCGTCCATATAATTTCACGCAAAACTATTGAACTAAGTTTTTGTTAAATTTTTTTTACATATGATAAAAAATCTTCATAGGATGTAAAAATATTTCATACTGATTGATTATTGATGTGGATCTTATAATATATAATACACTTCAAAAAAAATTGAAATTAGTTTGTTACTACTTTAAAGTTTAATAGTTTATAAGACTAGGAAAGACTCCTCCTAATTTTAATAATTTCTTTATTATAAAGTTTAAAATTTGTTTTAAAATTTGAACAAGGATAGAAATCAATATTTAATCCTTTAAGTTAGTTGTATAAAACGTATTCCTATGAAGTATTACTTATTCAATTTATTTAATTACTTATTATAATATTGTCTGATCAATCTTAATATAAAACTGAAACCAGAATTGTAACATAGTATATGAACTTAGAGGTTTTATTATAATTTTAACTTTATATATAATATATGTTTTGTTAAATCTGAAAATATGGTCCCAATTTTTGTTTTACATAATTTGGATCCCTATTATTTTTTCTAAATTTTTAGTTTTAGTCCCAGATTACTTTTACATAATACCTTAATTTTTAATTATATGCAACTTTGTTCAATTTTCGGTTTTAAAAATGTTTAATGTTACACTTAACATTGACTAATTAGGTTATTTGATCTTATAACTTGAAAAATAAATTAAAAGATATTTTAATTTATTAGTGTAAAAAATAATATTAAGAAATTATATCTTTTAGATATAATAATAATATTTAGTAAATTTGCTATTCTCATTCAATTTGGACTCAACTATCCTTAAAAATAAAAACTTGATTTCGTTTCTATAACGTAAGAAAAATTTAATTTGATATGATAAAAACAAATCTTTCTTTTAGAATGAGTTGAAGTTACACTTCTTATAATGTGATTAATATATTATTATATAGACTTTTAGAAACTTCTATTAGGATATAAGATATGAATAATGATAGCCAATTTATTTAGTCTTTATTTATTTTTCATATGATCACCAATTAATGTGGTCATAATAAGTTACCTATAAGATATTCGAGTTAAAATTTAAGTATGTCATACCATGAATAAGTACACAAACTTTCTAAATTTGAAATTCAAATAAAATACTTTGTTAAGGAGGTAGATACTTTTTGTTATGTTTGGACAGTCGTCTTTTTTTTATAATGGTTTAATAAACTTTTAAAAATTGTGCAAGCTTAAAGCTTTTAATAATCAAGCTTAAACTTGTTATCTTTATGATATGTATTTTGATAGTAGTATTTTTATTCAATTTCGTCAAATAATGAGTCTATATGCTAATATTTATGGGTAATCATTTAAAATGTAACATTTAATTTTATTAATAAGATGTTTCACTAATCCTAAATGACAATATTTTTTGGGCTACTAACATTTTGGTTATTAAGAATTGTCACAAAACATCTTGAAAAGTAGGTGGAAAAATGTCACCTTTAGAGATACCAAAAACAAACAAATACAGTATTATACTAATCTAAAATTTCATCACAATAATTAACCAAAATAATAAACAATAGTTTTATAATTCTAAACCCTAAACCCTAAACCTTAAACCTTTCATTAAATACATAAATTTATATAGTTATAAAAGATAAATATTTTCAAGTTTTGTCTCCAATCCTCTAATTATATCATCTTCTTCATCCCTATCAAGCTCTTCCTTAGATGAAAAATGTGCAATATCAACATTGACATCAAAAACTATATTATCAAAATCAAGTGCATCTAGAGTTAGATAGATAAGTTGAACTTGGTCCAGTTATATGTCAATATTTTCATCATCACCTTCCCCTTGAACTTACTCAACCTCAATATTATCTCCATCTTTAGTTATCCATTCACCACTTAATATCGTTAAAATGAGAGAGCTACATTTTTTCTATTTCATTTATTTTTTTTTAGCTTCAAGTTATACATTACATAAACCAAGTCATTCATCTTTTTTTTTAATATAAACAATTTCTTCCTTTTGTATGAACGTATATACAAATATGAAGTTTTAAAACTATACTAACCAAATAAAGAAAATTAAAAACCACAAAGAACTTGAAAAAGTTGAGTTATCATTTCAAATAGCTCCAATTACTACTACAAGAAAATCTTGAAATAGAAACTAATTTTTAGTGACAAAAAATAATTAGTTGCTATAGTGACTAAATTAGATACCATTTTAGAGACTAAAAAAATTTTGGTTTCTAAATTAGTTTCTATTATTATTAAATGGTTTCTAAATTGGTATCTAATTAGCAACCAAGGTTTTTGCTACCAAATTTAGAAACTAAATAATTGGTAGTTAAAATCTTGGTTGCTAATTAGATAACCAATTTAGAAACCATTTAACAATAATAGAAACTAATTTAGAAACCAATTTTTTTTAGTTTCTAAAATGATATCTAATTTAGTTACTATAGCTACAATTTTTTTTGTTTCTACAATTGATTTTTATTTCATGTTTTTCTTGTAGTGTACGCTCACACCTATAAGAACGGCAAGTTAAGCACAAAACTTGAATAACAAATTCTCTTCAACTCTGGAGTTCCATCCTTAAAAATCTCCCATCATTCTCCTGGAAGTATAACTTTCCTAAAACATTTCGTATCTTTTATAGAAAAATGTACTCTAGCGTAATGAAAATAAGTTACAAATTAATATTTTTCTTTCTACAACATCCTTAACCAATCTTTTCATGCATATATTCAACCCTTCTTTTACATTAGAATCATTATTTCCTAAATTAGGTTCAGTGCAAGTAGGAGTTAAGGTAATATGTAGCCATAAGTAAAGGCCTATGAAATTCATTATCCCACCTCTCATAAATTATTTTTCAAGTAGGTTCATAACTATGAAAATACCTATGGTGTTATGCTAGAAATAATTAAACAAATAAATAATTAAAATTTAAGATAGAAGGTTTATAAATTTGACCTTTTTTCCAATATTATTAAAGTTAATTTTGATCTTTTTTTTTTACAATTCATTGAGTTTTATATTTGAATTCATTAGTTGAAGGACCACCATTAAAAGGGTAGCGACTTTGAGACAAGTGATTACATTCTTCCAAAATCGACTATCTAATGTCACATATTAAAGTTCCAAACTTTCTGGTTTTTTATTCTCAAAATCTAAACAAGTTCATCAATGATATTTTCAATTCATGAAACATGCTAAGAGTTAAAAAAGTTATGGCAATTAATTATTGAATTTTGATTAAGAAAAGAATAGTAAACTTCTTAAAAAATAATATTATTTTTATTTATTTATTTTAATTATATATTAATTATAAAAATTTATTAATTATTAAAAATTTATTTAACTATTTAAAAGAACATTCTAATAGATAAGAAAGAATTAAAAAAAATAAGAAATCATAAGATTACATTTAATGAATGTAACCATTAAATAAAGGATAAGAGAGAGAAAAAAGAAATGAGATTTGTAACAATAGAATATAAGTAATTCTAATTTTAGTGTGTTACTTTAATAAAGGGAAAAGGGAGTGAGATTAAGCTCTTTTTATATTAATCTTAATAAACTTATCTATGCTTTATTTGAATTATATATTATTCCTTTTGTACATCTTGATAGGATAATCAAGTCCGTCAAATAACTGACCAGATAGTTAACAAGGGGATTAGTCAATTTGGAACGGTGACCTGGCAGATCATGTTGAGTTGTTTGATCTAGTCGGAATATGAAGGTCAGCTAGAATGTTGCCTAAATAAAATACTTGCTAAAATGAAGGAGCCTAGGTAAGATATTTGGATAAAGCAGTACCAAGACACTCCTAACAAAAAAGGGGTATTCTCGGAAGGGTAGAGACGATCTAGGTCGTGGAATAGAGGAAGACAATGTACACAATATGAGAAAGAACGTGGAAGCGAAGCTACAAAACTAAACCTAGAAAATAGGGGTGAGAGGGAGCTATAAAGAGGAACAAAAGGAAAAGAAAAAGGGACGCATTCGTAAAAGGTCTTCGAGCAAGCCTTTTCAATGACTCGTTGATCCGGAATCGAGCGTAGTCGCTGGCGGAAATACGAGAAAGAGTGGCAATTCACATCGAAGTAGAGGAAGCAATAAAGAGAAAAAGAGTGAACGAGCTTCAAAAGCAGGGATGATATAAGCACAATTCACACACGACAAGAAGGAAAGTATGTCCCGTATGTGGCTAAAAGCAGCCCGATAAGTAGTCGTCCCACTAAGTACGATCAACTCAAACCCACGTTCGATACAACATTAAAATCACTCTTAAGCAAAGATGATGTGGTGAAAGGACTCCAGTTTCCTCAAAAAAACCGATCATGTATTAGGTGCAAGAAGGGAGGCCAATTCTATTAAGGTCGTGGCCACGACACAGAGAGGTGTCTGACCTTGAAATATCAGCTTGTTAAACTAGTTAAAGAAGGTTTTATAATGAAATATGTCAGAAGTTTTGATATCGATCGAAAGGGGGGAAACCAATCGTAGGAGCACAACCATGAAATTCTCGTGATGGGGGATCTTAATACAATAGCTGGCGGATGCTCGGGTGGGGGACTTCTTCATCAGCTCGGAAGCAATACTCAAGATCGGTATTATCTTTACAAACTCGGTGACCCCCTATAGTTCCTTCTCTTTGTTTCACTCCTACAGATCTGTAAGATGTGTACCCCTATGAGGAGGACCCCGTGGTACTCTCAGTTGTTACCATGGGGCGTAATGTACATCGGGTGTTGATTGACCAAGGAAGCTCTGCTGACGTCATGTTTTGGGACACGTACCTCGGCCTCCAAATTCCTCCTGATCAGCTTTGACCCTTCGATGGATGCCTCGTCGGTTCCAATGGGGACCATGTCGAAGTGTGAGGATATGAGGAGCTACACACGACCTTCTTGGATGGGGAAGCGACGAGCACCATAACCATCAAATACATAGTCGTCAACGCTCCATCATCGTAAAACCTACTCCTGGGTTGACCATCGTTAAACAAGCTGGAAGCATTGGTTTCTACGTCACATCTAAAGTTAAAACTACCCTCACTAGAGGGGAAGGTCATCACCATGAAGGTGGATCAGAAAATTGCCTGGGAGTGTTATGAAAATATCCTAAGAAGCCGACATGGGACATACATGATCACGACTTGTGCAAAGGAAGTGAAGGTAGATATCGACTGCAAGAGACACCTTGAATCCATAAGAGACATTAAAGAGGTCCAGATAAGCGAGAAAACTTTCAGGTTGGGAGCAACGTTGTACGAAGAGTTAGAGAACAGGCTGAAAGAAGTTCATTAGAGGAATGTAGACGCCTTCGCGTGGTCGACGGCCGACATGCCTAACATTGATCCATGCTGGGACGAAATGTACAAGCTTATGTGGATGACATGGTTGTGACATCAGAACAACCTGAGACCCACCTCACGGAGTTAGAGGAATTGTTTAAAACAATCGGGAAACATTAGTTAAAGTTAAATCCTAAGAAGTGTGTCTTCGGTGTTCGAGTCGGGAAGTTCCTAGGTTTCTTGTTGACAAAAAAGAGGTATAGAGGTCAACCCTGACAAGTGCGAAACAATCATGCCTATGAGGAGTCCCACTAATGTAAAAGAAGTACAACAATTGACTGAGAGGATAACAGCCTTATCACGTTTCCTCCCGGCCAATGGTGAGCGGGGTTACCCGTATTTTTAGTGTGCTTTGGTCACTGAAGGGACTTGGGTTCGAGTAATATCATTTTTTCTTATAGTGAGAACCATTGAGGCATAAGAGAAATGAGTTCAACAATAAGAAACCCTATGAGTGCCTTTTCCATGCTTCTTGGAATTCTTCAGGGCAAAATCATTCATATCCTGCAAATACTTTTGGTATAACCTGTAAGAATGTTTGGCTTTAAACTAGAGGGGGTGGGGTGAATGGTTTAAAGAGAGTTTTCGCAAACTTTTAAGTCAAGAATGAAATTACTTCGAGAAACAGTTGATAAGGAAATTAGTTTGCCAAAACACAAAGCAAAAAATCACAGCACCAGAAAAACAATCGGTTGTTTCGTAGAAACAATCGGTTGTTTATACCAGTTCACAACTAACAAAACTGAATTTAAAGAGATTAAGGATAGAGAGAAAGCACATAGAGGTTTATACTGGTTCACTCTAAACCAGAGCTACATCCAGTCTTCCCAGAAACCACTGGGGAATCCACTAAGCAATCAACCCTAGATCACTTACAACACAACCAAAGAAGTGACCTTGATCCCCTCAAGACACACACTTCCTTTGGT
>Ga0123342_1004279_pt1 | contig 21926 bp, 14 predicted proteins | sample Turbeawhitnodule_FD_89960 | JGI IMG/M metagenome (GOLD analysis project Ga0123342, IMG submission 89960) | Root nodule microbial communities of legume samples collected from Mexico - Turtle bean Mexico white nodule | ecosystem: Host-associated > Plants > Roots > Nodule | place: Mexico: Nepantla...
GTTAAAACCTTAGTTGCTAATTAGATACCAATTTAGAAACTATTTAACAATAATAAAAAATAATAGAAACTAATTTAGAAACCAATTTTTTTTTTAGTTTCTAAAATGGTCTCTATTTTAGTTTCTATTGTAACTAATTATTTTGGTATCTAAAAATTGATTTCTATTTCATGATTTTCTTGTAGTGGGACCTCCTTTTCCAGAACACAATAATCTCTTCAGATAAATTTTTCCGGAATGTATTATTTTCAGTTCTGGATTTTTTTATCTGGAATGGGATTTTGATTTATTTTTTTGGATTTTTATATCCGAAACACAAAAATCTCTTCTGGATTTATTTTTCCAGAATTATTTTCAATTCTGAATTTTCATTTCCAGAATAAAGGGTATTTTCAGAATTTTTTGAAATTATGTTGGGTGCAGGGAGCATTTGCCAAAAATAAATGATGATGCAGATCTTGATCTGGTGCATAGGGAGAATTAGCCCGCCATGTGTTGTGTTGAACGAAGCCCAACTTTTTTTTTTCTTAGTTCATTTAATCCCGACGAAGGTAGTCTTTTTCCTCAAAGAACCAACTTAGGTTGGGATTGCTATCTTTCTCAATTCAAAGCAATAACATAAATTATACGTTTAAAAAAGAAAAATCAAGTTAAATGAAAAAAATAATATTTCATTGTTTAAAAATTATAAAATTACATATAATATTAAATAAATTCATACTTCATTTATCCAAAATACTGTATTTTTTTTTAAAATATAAAATATTTAACTTATTTTAGAAATCACTGATAATTTTATTTATTAAATTTTGGTTTCGAGCAAGAACCTCTCCCCGTAATTCATGAAAGAGAAATTTATATGAAATTACAAAACAAAATAAGTGATTAAGTGTTAAACGTAGATGACTATAAAAACAATTCAAACTTATAAAGTCATATGCATATGATTATGACTACGAATAATTCAAACTCTTACTTCTTATTTAATTACAAGTCAAACACATGAATGAATGTACTTATATAAAATGATGTTTAGTAACACCTTAAAAATATATGTATTAAAAACATCATATTAGAAATTAGTACGTGAAATATTTCAAGTGAAATATTTCAAGTTTCTTAAGTATGTATCTTAAACTTCTCAAGTCACAGTAAGTTAAAGACTATACTATTTGAACACATGCATGTGTTTTAAATGTGTAAGAATTTTATCTCAAGTTTCTCATTACCTAATCTATATGCTTTAGATACCTAATCAAGATATATTTATTAATACATATAATCACTTGTTTGCTACCTTAACTAATTTCATATCATAAATGTATATTTCGCAATCATTCCAATATTCAAATCAACACAACATCATTCAAATGCATAACATTCTACCTTCAATACTTGAATCAAATAATGATTTAACCGTAAAAAATGTTGTTTAAGTGACACAACATTGCTCGAGCAAGAAAACAACTAAGACAAAGACTAAACTTTCTGTTTCATATTCGTTTGAGTGACAAATATATCTCTTAATCGAAATATATAGTAAAAGAGTTTTTATGGGGAATTTAAAAAACAATACTACAATTTATCAAAAGCCTATTTTGTGAGAACATTCTTAACAAGTTCAAAATACCCAATTGCAATTATCTATTGCTTTGATTTCATGTTCCAATTATTTTAACTCAAGATGATATTTTAGTGTTCAATATCTCATCCAATTTCATTAAATCTTCAATTCAATATGTTGTAGATAACATTAATTGTTTTGAGATGAAGAATAGGTGAATTAAGGCATGATTAAATATGTGAAAAAATTGTACTATAACTATCAACTACAACTTTTGACTTAGTGGTAAACTTTCTATCCAACAATTGACATTAAAGCTAAGATCGTGAATTTGATTACCAACATATTAATAATTGAGAAAGACATTGTTAAAAAAACTATCAATAATTTTGGTGAGTGAAGAGATTAAATTTAGTTTTAAAAAAATGAAAATTGGAGGGAGTATGGAAAGGAGAATAATTAGAAAAAGGAGATCAAAAAGTTATAATGAAACTTCTTACTAATAAAAATTATAAAATCGGAATTAAGTGTGTGTTTGGATTGAGGAGTGGATGTGTGAGGATTTGAGGGAGTGAATATGTGAGGATGTAAGAAGAAAGTGTGAAGAAAGTGAGATTGTTTGGATTGGAGTATGTTAGAGTGGATGTTTGAGAAAAGTTTATGGGACTTGGTGGGTGATATGATGGTTGTGAGGGAGTTTTATTTATTTTTTAAAATTGTTAAATACTACTTTACAAATTTATCCTTGCCTATTAAATTTTTTTAATAATGAAATGAGTTATTTTTGTTTAAAAATAAACAATTTTCACATATTTCATAAATTTAAAAATTAAAATTAGAAAATAAATATATATTAAATATAAATAGATATAATTTAAAAATTATAATTAGAAAAAATTCAACAAATTAAATAAAAATAAAACTTCAAATAATTTCTTAAAATATTAAACATGCATTATAAAATTATAAAATAAATTAGAAAATAAATCAGATTTTATATAAATAAAAGATAATATTTTTTATTATTAAAAACCTTATAGTAATAAAAAATACTAAAAAAATATAACGTAATTAAAAATAGAAAATAATTTCGTAAAAAACTATTATCAAATAACATAAACATAATAATTATAAAAAAATATATTAATATAAATACAGCAACAAATTAAATAAAAAAAAACTTCAAATAATTTCTTAAAATATTAAATATATACTATAAAATTAGAAAATAAATAACATCTTATATAAATAAAAAAATAATGTTTTTTAATATTAAAAATCCTTGCAGATTAATGAGGATAAATTCAAAAATAATACATAATGTAACTTTTCCTACACATCTCTTCATTTTGAGGAAAAAATATTTACGGTTCACAAGTATATTTTCTCCTCATCTTCTCTGTAAAACCCTGAATCCAAACCATTGATATCTTCTCATTTCTTTACTTATGAAAAATCATCCATGAAAGCCAAAAGAGCCTAAAGAAGGATAATCTCCTTGAGCCATTTCTTCACCTTTATAATTTTTCCCAAATGGTATGCATTAGAAACTAATTTATGCAATAAAAAATTATAAAATAATTTACACGTGAATTTAAAGATTACAATTACAATGACAACGTGCATTTTTATCTTGAAAGGAATGATATGATTTATTAATCTATAACTTAAGAATAAATGTTTTTTTAGTTGATTTGATCGCAGCTCTCTAGTCACACATAAAGCCGAACCACCTTGACCTTGTGCACCTCTTCACGGGACACAAGTTAAAATGTTAATAACAATATTCTTAATTTAGTTTAATCATTTCACAGTGAAGAGATAATTTCTGTATATTAAATATGCCAAAAGGAGTCACAACACGTTTTCTTTTGCATTAAATTTTAATTCATTATATATAATAAATTATTGAAGAAAATAATTTTACCCTAAATAGTTTTTAAAACAGCTTAATCTATCTTTATCAAAAGTAAATTATTAAATATTATATATATGTATAATAGGAATATTCTTTAATCCAAAGATTCCCATTCATTATTTAATAATTGAGTATGATTGATGCGTGAGAAACGCAACAAGTCAAGTTGTTTATAAATACAAGCAAATTTGGTTTGCGTTTTAATTTTTTGGTTTACCAGTTTTCCTTCTTAAGTCATGTTGTTCTTTTGTAGTTTGCATCAAAATCAATATGCTTTTTATATTATGGTATGCAAGTCAATTTGATTAAGACAAGAAAGTTGAATTACAATAAATGCAATTTAAGATGTAGGCAACATGGCTTTTATTGTTAGACTTTTATCGAGTTTAATGTAAAATGCTTTTGTAAATACACTTATAAAAACTTAAACGATAAAAAAAAAAGAGTGTAGTTAAGTTTATAATAAACCATGAATTTATGTTTGATTTTCACCTAATACACGTTTGGTACAAAGAATGAAAGAAAATAGAGATAGTGAAATAAATAATACATATATCTTTATATTCTTGCTGAAGTGTCAAATCAAATCCATTGTAAGAGAATGGAAAAATAGAGCCAATCAAAAGATCCACACCACAAAATGTTTAAAATGTGTAATCTTCAACTGAAACAAGTAAATAAGAGAAAAAAAGTAAAATATTACTGTAAAACTTTCAATTAATCATTAATTTAGTACAATTCGATAATGAATTAATTGGTGTAACTGCATTTAGTTGAAAAAAAGAGAGAAGAACACGGGACAAAATGCCTTTATAAATATTATAAGAAGTACACATTTTAGTTTATTATCAATTTATATTAATTAATAATAAACTATTTAGTACAATTAAATATTTAATGTGGTATATAATTTTTAAAATACTGAAAATATATTAAAAGACATGAATATTTTATTTTTATTATTGAATTGCTCCATACTAGAATTATCAAAAGTGAAAGAAAAAATAATTTTGGATTTCCTCTATCAAGTTATTATTTTTAGTATTTTTGGTTTTTAGTAATTTCTTCTAACTTTTTGTTTTTTAGTTTAGAGAGAAAGTAGTTGTAAAGATAGAAATACTTACTTTTTACATTTTATTTTTGAGCACTTACTTATTTATATTTTTTTACGTGTTAAAAAGATTATCCCAAATTCCACCCAATACACTTTTAACCTTATTTAACAAGTGATCAATGCTTTGATTATAATTAATTTTTTTTATAAATTTATCTTATCATATTAGGAAATCGGATCAGTCCTTAGTAAGCTTAACATAATTCTATTGTGCTGAATGACCGGTATACCAAACATCTTTCTTGAGCGCAATAATATTTTTTTTACTAAAATACTATGTAGGACACTAACACAAAACGGATATAAATATGGAGATATGTATAATATCTAAAATGTAGGATACGAAACACGAATCTATATATTATATAATTTTAAATTATATAAATTGGAAATAAATATTTATGTGCAAAAGTATGTTTCAGATTTTTTTGGGTGCAGAAAGATATTTTTCATGACTGATTTAAAAGAATTTGTTCCTTATTTTTAAAATAAATTTTTATACAATAAATTTGAGTTTTTGAAAAATTATTGTATTTATATCTTAAAACTGTGATAAAATTTTTAAAAATCTAACAAATATTTTTTGAATTAAACACGAGAAAAGTGTCCGAACCTCATTGCTAAAATATAAATTTATATAATTAGGTAAAAAATAATTAAAAAAATGTAACGATATTATGTTGTAAGAGTAAGATTATTTTTGACCAGAGACACTGAAAGACAGATGAGATGAGTGTGGTGGGTTTTGTAAAGTTAGTTGTTTGACAAAATGCCTCCCCTGAGGGAATGAAGACTGGCGCTTTCCAATTGGCTCATTCTCTGAACCTTCTCACATCCGCCACCGCCACGTGTCTGTCTACTGAGACAAGTGGGACCCACATGCTGCCTCCTTCCTTCTCCAGCTCCTATTCTTATAACACCTCCCACGCGCCCCCTCTTTCCCTTCCTCTCTCCTCTCTCTAGCTGTCGCCGACGTCAAACGCCTCTTACTTATTCTTATTTATTATTTATTTATTTTATTACCATAATCATCTTTTAATTCACCAGCAAACGCAATTCCTATACCTTTGATCGGAATCACTCACAATACAAGTGACACCTCCTTCAAATTCAATCCTATCTCCAATTCCTAGGGTTTCTGAATCCTTTATGTGTTTCTGTCGCAATTCATAATCGCAACCACAATGTCCGGTCCCCTCGATCGTTTTGCCAGGCCTTGTGAGTCTCTCTTTGGTTAATTTCCTGAATAATTGGCCCTATTTGACGTAGAATAATGTTCTTTGTTCTGTGTTGGTTTCGTTTTGAGTTTGATTGTGGGTTTTGGCAGGCTTTGAGGGGTTTTCGGGCAGTGATGAGAAGAGGGAGAGGAGATCTGACTTCGAGAACTCCGAGGATGAGAGGAGGACCAGAATTGGATCTCTCAAAAAGAAAGCGCTCAATGCATCCTCCAAATTCAAGCACTCTCTCAGAAAGAAGAGTAGCAGGAGAAAGAGCGATGGCCGTGTTAGCTCCGTGTCGATTGAGGACGTTCGCGATTTTGAGGAGCTGCAAGCTGTGGACGCATTTCGCCAATCTTTGATCATGGACGAATTGCTCCCTGAAGCGTTTGATGATTACCATATGCTGTTAAGGTAATTCATGGTTTTTAATTTGTGGTTGTCATCATCCTTGACGTTGCGGAAAATTGCAGCTGATGCGGCCGCAGTTGCTGTTGCAATGCGGCCGCAGTGAGTTCGAAAACCTAGATGATGTGGCTGAAATTGCTGCGCGGAACGTTTTTAAAACCGTTATAGCTCAAGAATTTCAAGAGCAAAAAGTACTACACATAGAACTGATGTTCTTGAAAAAGAAGAGAATGAAACCCTGGTTTGGTGTTGAATTTCTTGTATGATTTTGGACTAATGAACTTATACCTGACTTTTCTTAATTGTCATTTTAAAGATTTCTGAAAGCGAGGAAGTTCGATATTGACAAGGCAAAACATATGTGGTCTGACATGCTACAATGGAGGAAGGAGTTTGGCGCGGATACTATTACGCAGGTAGATGTAGTTGGAATTTGACACATGTGTATGGCTTCTGCTTTGGCAGGTGTTTGGAGCTGAGACAAGATTACGCTGAATGATCGCCTTACCTACTGTTTTGGGCTTTTGTCAGGATTTTGTGTTCGAAGAGTTAGATGAAGTTGTGAAGTACTATCCACATGGCCATCATGGCATTGATAAGGAGGGAAGGCCTGTTTATATTGAAAGACTAGGAAAAGTTGATCCAAACAAACTTATGCAAGTTACAACTATGGATAGATACGTGAAGTACCATGTTCAAGAGTTTGAGAAAGCTTTTGCAGTAAAGTTTCCTGCTTGCACTATCGCTGCCAAGAGGCACATTGATTCTAGCACCACGATCTTAGATGTCCAGGGAGTGGTATGTTGCCTGTAATTATTCCTCTCTGTGTTATTTTTAACTAAAGGCCTATAACGTACAACTAACATGTTTGTTATATAATTGACATTATCAGGGACTTAAGAACTTTACCAAGTCTGCCCGGGAACTCGTTACACGATTGCAGAAAATTGACGGTGACAATTACCCTGAGGTGTGTTATCTTGTTCCCTGTGTAATTATTACTTTATTTTTGAATGCTGATTTCATCTGTTATTGGAAATCTGGAAGATGCTATACTATGGTTACTGTGACTAATGATTCTTTTATTAGCGATACAGACCCTTTGCCAGATGTTTATTATAAACGCTGGGCCTGGATTTAGGCTGTTGTGGAGCACTGTCAAATCTTTTCTCGATCCCAAAACAACTTCCAAGATTCACGTATGTAAAAAGTCCATTTTCTAGCTATGTAGAGATCTGTTTAATGATGTTATAAGATTTCTGAAGCTGTTTGATATTTCTTTTGAAACATTACTTAGGTTCTTGGAAACAAGTACCAAAGCAAATTGCTAGAAGTAATAGATGCCAGGTACTTAATGGCTCTATTTTTTATATGTCTATTATAATCTGCATGTCATAATTTTTTGTATTTATTTATTTTTTCTTTTCCTTGATTAATACTTCATTGCCCTTGTACAATTTACACGACCCTTTTAGATTCCTAATATACTATTTTGCACATGATGAAGTGAGTTGCCAGAATTTCTGGGAGGTACCTGCACCTGTGCAGATCAGGGAGGTTGCCTTAGATCTGATAAAGGGCCCTGGAAAAACCCGGAAATACTCAAGGTTATATGCTGTTCTTGGTTGATTTTTGATAGTTTATATGCTGTAATATGTTAGTTTCACTTGTAATAGGCTGACAGTTGATACGTGTGAACTCTACATAGATGGTTCTCAATGGTGGAGCATGGCGGTCAAAACAAGTTGTAAAAGTTCTTAACAATGAAAGAAAGGTTATTGTGTATGCTAAGCCAGGATACCCAATGGTACTTTTTTTTAATGGAACCAAATTAATACCATCATAATCATACCTTTCTTCAATGTCCATTTTATCACCTATCATATTTATTTTTATTACGTCTACCAAACAGGTAAAAGGCAGTGATACATCCACTGCTGAGTCAGGGTCAGAAGCCGAAGATATATCCTCTCCAAAAGCAATGAGGAGTTATTCACACCTTAAGCTGACCCCTGTTCACGAGGAAGTAAGTTTTGACTTATTAGAGAAGTTGTTTTGATGTGTGCACCGTCTCCTGCCTTGTTAAAGTAGGAATGTTTGTGGATTGGATTGGATCAACTTTGGTAGGAAAGTAATTGATCTAATCCCATCAGTTTCTTATTTTACCATCCTGTCATTTTGGTTTTAAATTCAAATTCGATCCAATTAATCTGATCAAAAGCAGTTGGATTGGTCTTAGTCTTTTGGTATAATGAGAACTAATTCAAAGTATCTGATATCATTTCGAGGATTGCCCTGTGTTCTGTCCTAAATATACGCTTTCTTGTCAGGCTAAAATAGTAGGAAAAACAAGCTATGCCAGTAACTTGTCTGGATATGATGAATATGTTCCAATGGTAGACATACCTGTTGATGCTGGTTGGAACAAGCAAACCTCCCTACAGAGGTCTTACACCTTGAAAGGTTAGTGACTTATGGCCTGGTATTTATTGATGTACACATTAATTCATATACTCGAATGTTTCTAAAATCATGGTATTTTGATAGGGTTTATTCTCCTTGCCTTGGGTTGTTGTTGGCTTATTATTTGTACCTTAGATTTGTGGTGATTGTGTTTGCGTCGAGACTGTCACTATAACTTTCAATTATTGATAAACTTGTCTTTGAATTTTGGATTCCGTGATTACATTGAGCATGTATATCTGTGTACTATAAATTATTTATCTGGTAAGCTTCTTCAATATAACAGTCTTCTTGCTATTTGTGCTAACGCTAGAGTTTTTGCGGTCTCTGCGCTGAGATATTCAACTACTGGATCCTTGACATATACAGAGACTGTCTGAACTTGAAAGTTAATAGTAGGCTGTTAGAGTCGTAGAGAGATCTAAACAATCCCTAGAACTTGTATCTAAGAGTATTATCTTTGTTGCTAAACAGTGCAACTTGCCTTGTGGATTCAAATTGTTTGATGCAATTTTCTCCAGAAACTTAATTTAATTTGAATACAGGAGCATCTTCTCTTCCTGTCACTCAGAAAACTCCAGAGGGACTTCAAGCTCGTATTTGGGTAGCACTGTCTGTCTTTTTCTTGACTGTATTAACTCTTTTACGTCAAGTTGCATACCCTGTGACCAAGAAATTTTCTGCATTATCATCTAATGATGATAGGAGTACTTCAGAACCACCTACTGACACAACAAACATGGAAGTTCTTCCTACATCCTCAACTCCACAATGTACAGAAGAAAATCTCCTTCCTTCCATGCTGAAAAGGTTGGGTGAGCTTGAAGAGAAAGTTGATACACTCCAATCTAAACCATCCGAGATGCCTTATGAGAAAGAAGAATTGTTGAATGCTGCTGTATGCCGGGTGGATGCTTTGGAAGCTGAGTTAATTGCTACTAAAAAGGTAGGATGCTTACGTTATTTTCTACTTTTTGAAGATTGTTGCATCATGCCGTTGCTCTCTATATTTATGGGGTACATGTGTAAAGCATTAAGGTGTATCCATGTCTTCTTTTTCCTATTTTGTAATCTAAAACTAAAAAATGTCATTTACAGCATAGAAAATATTAACATCTGCATGGAATTGAGGTTTGTTTGTGCATTCCAAAATGACAAAATAGGGGGAAGGTATGAAAAATACGGTGTCTAATTGATTGCTTACCCGAGTCCCTAACATTTGGATCTCATGAATTCTACATAGGCTCTTTATGACGCGTTAATGAGGCAAGAAGAGCTGCTTGCTTACATCGACAGACAAGAAGAAGCCAAGTTGCGGGTAAGTTGGCAACTGTATCTTTTGAATAAAGTTAAAACCTTGACATGCATCTGATTTTTTACATTTGTGTTTCCTTCATTGTCTGTGTTTTATTCAGAAAAAGAAGTTTTGCTGGTGAGATTTATTACTGGAAAGAGATTCTGCAGAGGATGTCTCATAGCACGGTTGTTCTTAAGGAATGTTAACCTTGCACATGATGTAACCCTGACAACTGATTTTCAGTATAATGAGTTAACATAATGGAGCATTGTTTCTTTCAACGTGTGTATATTCACAATACTGTCTTTGCTGGCTTGTGAAACACTAGCCTTTTTTTTTGTTATCGTTACACTCATCTATCCGTGTTTGCCTTTGTTAGTGGAAAAGCTCTTTTCTTTTTTTCAATCTCTTGCAGTGTACTTTTGCTGAGTATTTTCAGTAACGCTAAAGCACTGGCATACAAACTTACACTAGAGTTTCATAAATGATTTCACTCCTATACTGTAGACGTGTCAAGTCAAAGCAAATTCAGTTAGTAACCTATTTTTTGAGAGGAAAATCTGTCGGTGTAATTTCTTGAAAATGAAAATTTACGTCTGAATGGTCAAGTTTGGGATTAGTTATAAGATTAGGTAACTCAATCAAGACTTAGTATCAAATAAGTGTTTCACAATCACTATTTTTCATCACATAGAAGTAGTGTTTAGATACACAATTTGGTTATATATTTTTATTTAATATTTTAATGAAGGCGTAACTTTTGTTTTTATTGAAGTTGTAAATAGTCTTGCACGACTTGGTAAACATAACTTTTGTTTTTTCCCATTGAAAAGCACAACTTTTTGTCTTGGCTGATTCACCCCTAATCATATTAATTCAAATTCGCACCCAACCTACATTACTCACCTAAATGTATGTTTTATTTTTAATGATTTAAATTTTTTTGACTTTCATTAGTCAAATTAGTCAAATCACAAAGTTGTGGATATATAAACTTGGAACTAATATGTCACTTTCGGATTTCGTCATTCGGAAGTTTGTGTGAAGATCATAAATGACTTTCTGAATGTTAAGATCCATAAACAAAAAAAAAAAATTCTAAATCTCATCTTTAACATCATTTTCAGCACAACATTTTGAATATGTAAATCCTGAACTCATAATTCACTCCTGAATATGGCCATTTGAAAGCTTAATTGAAGTATAAAAAGCTTAATTGAAGTATAAAAATAACTTTTCATTGAAATGCAAAATATAAAACACTCATATTTGGATTTATGTATTTGTAAGTAAAAATGAAACTAAAAACAATGTTGGATTTTAAATTTTGTATTGGATACATGTCTTAGATGAGGGAGAAATTGCCTTGTGTCTTTTGTACTGAAGTCGGACAATTTCAATACAAAATTAAGACACAAACGTAACAAAAAGACAAAAAGTCATGCTTACAAAAAAAAAGTCATGTACCATAAAAGTAATAATGCAAAAGATAAAAGTTGTGCTTACCGTGCATAATTTAAGCACAACTTAGGTAAAAAAGAAAAGTCGTGCACCTTAAAATAACAGTAAAAAAATATAAAATAAAATTGCACCTTAAAATAATAGTAGGTAAAAAAGAAAAGTGGTGCACCTTAAAATAATAGTAAAAATATATATAAAATAAAATTGTATGTCGTAATTTCAAAACACAATTAACTTATTCTCGTAGTTAATGCTAAATTTTCTTCAAGAAATTACATCAAAATGTTGTTAATTTTGAAGTCATCATTTTTATCTAATGTTGTCAATACATTGATTAAGGATATGATGGTGTGTCAATTGAAGTGAAAGGGAGAAAATATATTTCATGATTATGTGAAGGCACAACATACTTCCAAAAACATCTGCATATGAAATTTTAAGATGATGCAGCCAAAGGGTTGCATTGATAAGACAAGTTTTGTTATTCTCAACGGATTAAAGCTGGATAATCTGATTTTTTTTGTTAAAAAAAGATGGAATTTTCAAACATATGCACAATTGTCTAGGAATGGCAAACTTTGCACAGGTTTTTATTAAAATATTGATAGGCAGTCGAAATAGAAAGCCTCCAAGTTTACAACTCTTCCTGATGCAGTAAACTATTTGACATCAAGCAGCAAAACAGCCGAAGCGGAACTGTAATCACAAACCAAAAAAGTGTGTGAATAAAAGTAGTCAATAGATAAACCTATAGAAGAAATTATGGAAATATATGTCTGGTATGACATACCAACTTCTTCTTCTTCCTTTTCTTGTCAATTTGAGCTTGGAGTTGTCCTTGTCGAGCAAGGGCATCTTCAAGTGCCTAAAGCCGAAATAGAAAGCCAAATAAAATACCAAGTTGAAATATAACGGAAATAACACCATGGAATTAAAATAAGAAGGAAAAATTGTAAACCTTTTTGGTTGCAACCAAGTCTTGTTCCAGAGTGGTGACTCTGGTTAGAGCATTATTCAGCACTTCCTCCTTTTCGGGTGGCATGACAGATCTCTTGTTGAGGACAGTGACTTTCTCTTCCAGTTCACCCATGCGCTTCACAAAGCTCATGTAATCATTGCATGAGAAGGTGGCTGCTTTCATCATACTGCCCTCATAATATCCTGAACTGCTATACAGTGCTGCTTCATTGAGTTTCCTTGGCATGTTCTTTGTCATGCGGATCATGGTTACAATCCCCATAATAAAGGCCATGATTCCACCAACAAAGTGATTGGTATTCAGATCAGACGTCTTGCTAGCAAAACAATCTGCACCTTTACCAAGTTAAATTTATAGTTTCAGCAGAAGTAACAACAAATATGTATTATTATATTACGGAACATTCATTTTTATGTAAAATACTTTAGAAAGTTCACCTTTGTCATTCTGTATTAATTTATTCCAAGATGAATCGACTGGCTTGCCAAGCACAGGGACAAATTCCTCATATTTGTACACAGGCTTTGCCACCTGCAATATATATTATAAGGGCAATTCTTAAAAACAATATGGCAGTATAGAGAGAAATTTTGATTTACATTTCGTCAACGGAACTTACTTTTGGAGATAAACATGGCACATCAACATTATATGTCTCTGGAACTGATTCTTTGTTTCCCTTGATAATATAGGCCAAAAAAGTATACTAAGTTATAAAATATTCTGACAAATAAATACCAAGAGTTTGACTACAAAGTTTTGCAGTTTGAAATTGCTACAAGGTTGGAAACTTACTACATTTTGATGTGCTGTCTCATCTTCTATGACTGTTTTCTCCGCAATCCCGGACAAGGTTTGTCTCTTGCATTTGCCCTCACCATTTTGAATCATCTAATTCATCAAGAACAAAAATACTTTATTGTTTTTCTTTGCCATTTGATTAAAGAAATTTATCCTGCAGCAGTAAACTACCTTGATGATATCTGGGTCATTCCATGGCCCCTTGTCAGAAAGCATGCAACCACCTTTATCTGCACAAGTACAAGTACCACCCAAGAATTCTGGAAGTTCGCTGGTAAATAGGATAGACAACTGAGGTGTTATTTATAGTCTTTAGGAGTAATTCCAATGACATAATGGAAGAACATATTTAATATTTGTATATATATAAATCCACGTATTTGATCATGAAGAGTTAACATTACTCAATTCATAATTACGTACTTGATGAATAGTAGCAAATGAAATACTAGAGAGGAGATAAATTTAACCTGGCATCAATGATTTCAAGCAACTTGCTCTGGTATTTGTTACCAAGGACCTGGTCAATAAATCATTACCCTGTTCAGTGTCCCTCATTAACTGAAATCAACTTGGTTTTTAATTGATTAACATTCTAAAAATGTTTACATGGATTTTTGCAGTGGTCTTGGGATCTAGGAATGACTTAACGGTGCTCCACAAGAGCCTAAATCCAGAACCAGCATTGATGATGAACATACGGTTCAGTGACTGTGGAGAAAAAAAAATTCAATTAGGGTAAATTTAGAAAGCGTTCAAACTGTTTCCAAGCCCATATAGATAAAATAAACCAGTACCTCAGGGTAGTTGTCACCATCAATCTTCTGAAGCCTCTGGAGGAGATCTCTTGCTGCTTTGTTCATACTTTTAAGACCCTGAGCAAGTGTGCTAGTTAGCAACTGTATGAAACTTGTTTCCATTTGAAAAAATAATTACAGTTGATGGTATGCACCACAGATAATTGGAATGGACATTGCCTTGTTAAATTTATAGTGACTATCATTTAAGGTGTAACTATTGTTCTTTTGTCATATTGATTATTCTTGGGCAGAGGGGTTGATTAACTGAAATATGTCCCTAAAATTTGTATGCATACCACTCCTTGCACATCCAGAATAGTTGTGCTTTGGTCAATGTGCTTCTTTGCTGCAATGGAACAAGCAGGCAACTTAACAGCAAAGGTCCTCTCAAACTCCTTTACGTGGTACTTGAGATAACGATCCATTGTTGTTACTTGCATCAGCTTGGTAGAGTCAACCTGACCCAACTTTTCAATGTAAACAGGTCTGCCATCCTTGTCAACCCCATGATGCCCTTGTGGGTAGTACTTTAGAACCTCATCTTGTTCAGTGAATTCAAAATCCTTTAAGACAAAAAAACTATGATGAGATACATGAACAAAAAGTCACACAAAATATCACAGCATGAAAAGTGAGTTTCCTTTTCAGCAGAAGAATACCTCCGAGATAGTGTCAGCACCAAATTCCTGCCTCCACTTAAGCATATCTGCCCACATTTGTTTTGTTTTCTCGATGTCAAACTTCCTTGCTCTCAAGAATCTGGATCATCATACAGTTAAATTATGGCCATTAGAGTGTGTAATTAAGGTATTAAACAAAGTTAATTTACTCATAGAAGAGCTAGTGAGTAAATAAATAAATCTATGAACAAGAAAACTATTTCACGGGGCCACCTTAGCATCACATGGTGATCATCATGTCTTGAGGGCAATAGTTCTTCCAAGATAAGTGCTTGGCGAAAAGCATCAACAGCTTGCAACTCTTCTGCATCAAGATCATCCGCAATAGAAACAGACATAACCCTGCTGTGCCTCCTCCCCTTCTTGGTAAGGGAACTCCTGAACTTAAATGAGGCGCTCATGGCCACCTTCTTGAATGATCCAACCCTTTTCTTCCTTTCATCGTCAGAATGTTCACTTTCATGACCTGTGCTTGCAAGAAAATAAAATTTACCCACACAAGTTTGAATAAGATAATTGAAAAAAAGAAATTCACGCTCTAAACATCTTCATCCGCTTCTGTTGTATCTGTGTTCCATTAACAACCTTGGCAAAGATCAACTACATATTTTTCCCATACCATACATCTGGATCTATAAATACTTTCTGTTTGTTATCCAACCAAGCAATTAATTAATGAATAGCAGTATAGCACTGAATGCATTATTTGTAGCAAAGTTTATATCCTTACAAATTTTACAGGTTCATTAATTATGTAAACCACTAACATTAATCAGTTGTTTTTGTTTGGAACTCTACATTAAAGTGTTTTTGCAATGGAAACCAAACCACAGAAGAAGTCAGCCATATGCACATTTCTACCATGACCCCATTTCTACAAACGGAACATCTAAATGTGATGATAGCCTGCAAATTTCTCATTATGGTGTACCATTCCACATTCTAGCTAGTTTAAAGTGGATGAAGATTTCACTGTGCGTGCATAAAATAAAGTGAATGCAGACAAAGAAACTGCAGAGAAGATGTTGTGATGAAATGTGAATATGAAATTCAAGGAATTATTATACCAACCTAGTTTCACGGGTTGGTCAACAGGTGCGGGCATGATTTCAGCCATGGTTTATAAAATTTTCTTACACACAGGAGCAAAAAGTAGCCTTAAGGCAGATTAAAGTCAGGTACTGTAATACATCAATAGCCCACAATGGAGCTTTCACGTACACCTGCAACATATAGCCGTCAAAAACGTGTCAAGAAGCTCCAAAAACCAATGCTTGTACAACAAAACAATCAATATTAACCATCTGTATATCTGGCATGCATGAAAAAGGAGAAAAAGAAAGAAAGATAGATATCTCAAATCTTAACGATCAAATGCTTCTCATGCATGCACTTAAAAATCACATTCATCGCGTATCAAGGTGTCTACAACATGCATAAAAAAGTGGTTCAAGTCAATGAATATGAACATGATATTATCATAGATAATGAAGAAGGGGACGAAAGGATATCTTAGAGCATACCTTGACTCAAGAATGTAGGGGTTGCAAAAACAAAGTGATCGAGAAGCGTAAATATATGGTTTCCCAATAAATCTCTCAAAGTGGGGGCACGTTGGGATATTCAAAGGCTCAAAGTTGGTGGAACCAGTAGACAATTTTAGAGTTTGCTATTTTTTTTCTCTCTTGTTTATTCATTGTCATTTTCTGTTGAAGAGGTCTTGATTTGGTGATTCTTTGGCCTTGCGAAATGCAAGCCACTCTGTTGCTTCACCATCACATGTTATTCCTTCCCACTCATATCCATTCTTACATTATCACCATTGTTTTCTTCCACACTTTTATGCAAAAACTCTACCATTCATGTTTACCATGTTGACTTTTGGAGGATCACAATAACAACAACACAAAGTCATCAATTTGCTCATCTAATTAACACCACTCCTTCAATAACTTTGCTTCCTAAAATTAGTTATGTAAACCTTTATTATATTAATAGTTCCACACTTTGTTTAGAAGTTAGTTTTTAAATGATAATATATATATATATATATATATATATATTGATTATTTTAAAGGATTAGGGTGGAGAAATCTTCTTCCAACATAAATTATAATATATAATATTTTTAGCCATCCTTTTAAAAGGTTTTTTTTCCAGAGGATATGTTTTTAATAATTTCTTTAACTATATTTTTTATCTTTATTTTTAAATTGGATTGTAATATATTTATGAGAAAAGTATCGGTACTTAAAATTTATACTAAAGGTTTAAATATGATTAATATGCAGTGAACTTAAAAATAGTATATAATGTGCTGAGATAATTTACTAAAGGTTAGGAAAAAAGAATGATGACTTTTAATTCAATGTAGAAAAGATTTGAGTTTAAACAATATTTACAAAGAAGAAGAGTATATTTACGTCATCTTTCATCTCCCCCATAAAATTATATTTAAATAAAAGATTCCATTTCTATTTAATTATGTTTTGTACAAGTAGATTAAAACAATAGTGCAGGCAACACACCTTATAATGTATTTTTTTCTCTCTCTAACACATACTTTATTTTATTATTGCTTTAAGTTCATTTATAAAATTAAGAACGAGACACAATTATTAAATAAGGTTCACTCTTCAAAAAAAGATTGACTTCTAATAAATTTGAATGAAGCAAGAGAGAAACTGATCTTATTATAGCTTTCCCTTTCCTTAAATAATCATAATAATAAAAACTAGGGAAGGAATATATATATATATATATATATATATATATATATATATATTAATATATATAATATATATAATATAATATGGAGATCCACTCATATTCATGTCATGCCTCCTACCACTTCCTATAAATTATAATTACAACAAACATTATCTTAGCATTTTTTTTTATATGGACATGGTGATAGGTATTGTTTATTTACTTTCAATAGTAATCCTACATTGGAAATACAACAAAATAATATAAGGCATGTGAATTAAGGGCACTTATAATCCATTTTAAAATCGAATTTTGAAAAATTTATTTTCAAATAAGAAGTTTTCAAAAGTTTTACAATATAAAATCCTTCTCATATATTTTAGATGGTTAGATAGTAACAAATTTATGAGCCATCTATATATAAAAAATGTTTTGTCTAACCTTAACGTGATAAATATGTTCACTTCTTTTCTTTTTACCTAAAAAAATGTGGAGACTTATTTATCAATGAATCTTTTATGTGTACCAACCAGTCCTCGGTCATCGACTCCAAAAAAGACCTCAGACATCGGATATCAATGTCAGATAGTAAAGATGAGCCATGTAAGCTGGGTCCCATAAGCAATATGAGTTAACATAAGGGTAACTCTCAGATAGAGAGCCTAAGTCACGAGGGATCCATGCAGGGTGTATGGCACATTCGGGCGCGACACAAGTAAACAACCCTTGGAGGTGCTAAGGCCTGTTAGGGTTAGGGTTTCCATGGGAAGACTGCATGCATGGCACGTGAATACTTAGGGCACTCATAGAACAGATGGCCCCACAACATTGGTGCATGAGTTGGTACCTTGGCGGCCATTCGGTTAGTCGTTGCACTCCAGTAAAGGAAAGTCCTATGTGCTAGATTACGCTAAGATTGTGTAATAACGGCGCAGGGACATTCTCCAAGGAACCCTAGACATGGGTAACAGAACAAAAGTAAACCCTAGTTACAACCTATATAAATGGTGCTAAGAACCCTAACAAGGTACACCATTTCTAAGACTGAAACTACTTTATACACTTACTGTTTCTTTGCCCCAGTACTGACTTGAGCGTCGAAGTGCAAATGACCGCCAAGGCACTCTTTGTCTTTGCAGGTGATAGATTCTTCAACCAAGGAAGTTCGATTCTCAGGCGGAGACAGGCGGGCCAAAGACTGCCGTTCGAGTGAACCGACAAACGAGTCAATTGACGAGAATATTTGGCGCCCACCGTGGGGCCCGATAAAACAAGGTCCCGCTCACAATTGTGTTAAGAGCTTACCAACAATATGAGGAGTACGAGGCAAGGATCTGCTGCGCCCTCGGGAGGGGACAACGTCACCATGAAACAAATCATCGAGACCATGCGCGCCCTCCAGGAAGCGGTAGCGGCATCTAGGGTCGACATAGTCGCGTCACAGGCAAACAACGAAGAGCTGCACAGAACCAATTTGAAACTGCGCAGGAGTTTGTAACAGGCAGGGGAGCGCGCAGTGGATGAGCATGCCCCACCCATACCACCTAGGGCACGCCCCATGCCGTTCTCTTAGGCGATCATGGATGCTGTGTTACCAGTCACGTCCATGGGCCCGAAAGTCACCTTCACAGCGTTCCACACCCAGATGATGCTTACAGGAGGATCTGATGTTGTGTACTGCAAGCTGTTTATGAGCACATTGGTAGGCACAGCGTTGGAATGGTTCGTCAGTCTCCCTGACGGACACATTACTACCTTCGACCAATTTGCAATGTTGTTCAGAGAGCAGTACCTTATCAACAGGGCTCCCCCTCCGATCTCTTACGATGTCTTTGACATAAAACAGTACCAGGGAGAGTCCTTGAAAGAGTTCTTGAACAAGTTTGGGGTCCAAGTGGTGAGGCTAAACACCAAAGATGAAGCCATGACGGTGCATGCCTTCACCAAAAGAATGTTGCCAGGGCCCTTTAGTGATTTGTTGCTTATATATTGTCCGAAGACATTTTGCGAGATCAGGCGTCAGGCTATGGCGCACATCGCCGCGGAAGATCGAGTCACAGAAAAATGCGGCAGCGTCGGTCTTGTCCGACCTCGAGCAACAGGTCAACCTCAACCCATAAGGATGCATGAGGCGACCACAGAGAAGAAAGGCTCAGGAAAGCAACAACCATATGAGACAAGGAAGCCCCAGACTAAGGGACGCACAAGGGGGGACGCGCCCCCCAAGCACAATTTTCGTGTAGAGCTCAAGGAGCTGATCACTGTCCCTAACATAGCGGTAAGGCTGAAGATGCCCCCAAAGACTAACAAAAACTTAGGGCCCAGCAAGAATGCTTGGTGCGAATTCCACCAAGCCTATGGCCACGCCATACGCAAGTGCTTGTCACTGGGGTACCAATTGGACAAACTAGTGAAGAGCGGCTTCTTGAAGGACTACCTCTTAGAGCCGCAGGGGGATCAAGCGTCAGCAACCACGGAAGGAGATCAGGGGCACGAGGTATCCATTCATGGTGAGATCAACACCATCTCTGGAGGGTTCTTAGGAGGAGGATGCACCGCTTCCCAGTGGAAGAAGTATGCACGAGAGGTGATGGCAGTAGAGGTACAAGAGGCAGGTCAGACTCCCGATGTCGACCTCGTCTTCACCAAGGCCGACCGCTAGGACATCGTTCCACATGACAATGATCCGGTGGTGATTTCGGTAGTGACAGCAGGAAGGAGAGTGCATTGCGTCCTCGTGGATCAGGGAAGTTTGGCCGATGTGATGTTTTGGTCGACCTTCAACAAGTTGCAGTTGTCTTCAGACCAATTGAGACCTTATACCGGTTTCTTGTATGGTTTCGCTGGAGACCAGGTGGAGGTGCGTGGACACATAGTGCTGAGGACGACCTTCACAGATGACACAACTTCACGCACTGCAAACATCAGGTACCTCGTTGTTAACGCTCCATCAGCCTACAATATACTTTTGGGTAGACCTGCTTTGAACAGGATTGGAGCAGTGGCCTCTACGAGGCACATGAAGATGAAGTTGCCTTCCCTTAAGCATTATCAAGTTGGATCAAAAGGAGGCTAAGAAGTGCTACGAGAATAGCCTCAAGACGAAGAGAGGAGTGTTCGCTGTTACCACTCAACCTCCGAGGGAAGAAGGGGTCATCCGCGCAGAGATGGCTTGGGAGAGACGACCCGAACCTGTCGAAGACGTGTTAGAAAGGGAGATCGGCGGGAAGAAGTTCAAGCTTGGCAAATCACTAGGCCAAGAGACACAGGACCAGATCGTCGAAGTCATAGCTTGACACCCGGATGCTTTTGCATGGTCTGCCTCAGAAATGCTTGGCATAAATCCTGACTTCTTGTGTCATCGTTGAACTATGGACCCCCAGGTCTGATCTGTTTGCTAGAGAAGACGCAAGTTCAATGACGAGAGGCGTAAGGTCGCTAGAGAAGAGACATAGAAGTTGCTCAGTGCTGGTCACATCAGAGAAATTCAGTACCCTGAGTGGTTGGCAAACGTGGTGTTGGTGAAGAAGGCTAGCGAGAAGTGGAGAATGTGCGTCGACTTCATAGACCTCAACAAGGCCTGTCCGAAGGATTCCTACCCACTGCCCAATATCGATGCTTTGGTAGACAGCGCATCTGGTTGCAGACTACTCAGCTTCCTGGACGCCTTTTCTGGTTACAATCAAATCAGGATGCACCCCAAGGACGAGTGCAAGACATTGTTCATGATAGAGTTGTCTTGTTATTGCTTTTGGGGCTTAAGAATGCAGGCACAACCTACTAGAGACTGATGGACAGAGTACTAGTGCCCTTGATAGGGAGAAATGTCCAAGCGTATGTGAATGACATGGTGGTCACCTCCCAGCAAAGGGAAAACATGTAGCAGATTTAGAGGAGCTATTCACCATAATAGCTAAGTACAGGTTAAAGTTAAACCTTGAGAAGTGTGTGTTCGGGGTAGAAGCAGGCAAGTTCTTTGGGTTCCTACTCACCAAACGTGGGATAGAGGCGAATCCTGAGAAGTGCGCTGCTATCATAGCAATGAGGAGCCCGATCTCAGTAAAGGAGGTGAAGCAATTGACAGGGCGCATGGCCGCTCTGTCCAGGTTCGTGTCAGCAGGAGGAGATAAGGGCATCCCGATTTCCAGTGTCTGAAGAGGAAAAACAGGTTTGTATGGACCAGGGAGTGCGAAGAGGCGTTCCTTAAGCTAATGGAGTACCTGGCCAGTCCATCGGTGTTATGCAAGCCACAACTGGGTACTCCACTTTGTCTATACTTTGCAGTTATAGAGCGGGCGATCAGTTTGGTCCTGGTGTAAAAGCAGGACCAAGTGCAGAAGCCAATCTACTTTGTTAGCAAAGTATTGCAGGGGCCTGAAGTGAGATGCCAAGTGATGGCAAATTCATGGAGCTCTTCTTGGATGTTGTGAAAAATGGTGCGGAAGCTATGGATTGAGATGTGCAAGATCCTCCTAGGAGCTATGGTGACCTTGAAGGTGCATGAAGAGTGTGGAA
>Ga0123342_1004280_pt1 | contig 21920 bp, 9 predicted proteins | sample Turbeawhitnodule_FD_89960 | JGI IMG/M metagenome (GOLD analysis project Ga0123342, IMG submission 89960) | Root nodule microbial communities of legume samples collected from Mexico - Turtle bean Mexico white nodule | ecosystem: Host-associated > Plants > Roots > Nodule | place: Mexico: Nepantla...
ATAGTTAAGGCCCAAATAAACCCAATTATAAGAATATTAATTAAAACAATGGATTTATTTATTATTATAGTCCAATAATCTATGAATAAGGCTAATGAGTGTGAATAAATATATGCTCATCAGGGATCAGAAAAAAAGGTGTGAATGGAGTGGCATTACTGGGAAATAGAAATGCATCATGAACTCAAGTGGTTTTTCAAAAAAGGGAAAGTGAATGCCCTCAGAAATGAAATGAATCAATAATGCATTGGAGTTGTTATCTGTCATGATCATATATTTGGAAAGAAGTGAAGCCATTTACTGCTTGGACCCAAGGTGCAACCAAGCAACACAAGGGCCTTTTTTTTTCAAATAAGATAAATGGTTAAACATAATCTGAAAACAATTTGGACAAAAGTATTTCTTTTTTATCAAGGGGTGTGAGAATTGGTTTTCAAATACCAGGAGGCTAAATCCAATTACATAAGGTGGAAAGAAAATCAACATACATGATGGATATGATTGATTATATTTATCTACTTCAATGAAACTATGTAAACAAGTTTTATACTGTGATATGTTACTAAAAATGAATTTAGGATAATTCATATTATCTAAATATATATCAATGTTGGTTGATACAAATGATAGCTGCTTTTATGTCCCTTTACTCTGTGTTGAGGATCTATTCTTGGTGATGAGGTTTTATCTGGAAACTTTGATTTGATTCCTTCTGACACAGATTGATTTATTCCTAGAATCTATCTCATTTAAGAATATTTCAGTCAGTGATACACTTTGTTTTGTTCTGTCACAAGCTTTGTTGTAACAATCCTTATTTAGAAAGGAATTTGCCAGCTTAGGCAAGCCAAAATTGAGCAGCTGAGGCAACTTCATACCATTATGCCTATCACATTGGAAAGAGTATGACTTTTAAACCCACACACAGGGCTTTTGCCAAAAGAAAGAAACTTTACTTCCTTGGTGTCACCAATTTCTTAGGAATCTCCATATTGTTTTGAATTTTCATATGTTCACAACTTAACAGTGAATTGCTCCTGATTATAACTGCTAAAAGTAGAAATAAAAATAATCTTTTACTGAAATATAGATCCATGTGAAAAGATGGAAAATTTTTGAAAGGTTGTAAACTGGTATCTTGACTATGTAGTTTAGCTGTGAAAGTAACATTTTTCTTTTTGTCAAATGCATTTTGATCTTTGCAACCCCCACTGTAAAGGACTTTCCCTTAGTTGTTGTTACTATGCCTTGTTTCAGTGTAATGAATGATGATTTTTCAAGATTGATGAAACTAGTTCCTTTTGGTGGTGTAGGCTGTTTCTGTACAGTATTGATAGGAGAAGGAATTCCTGAAAAATCAATGAAGTGATTTTGCTGGATAGAACCAGAGCCATGATTGTTGTTGAGTGGTGTACACCTCTTTGAAGGGGAAGGGATATCATCTTTGATGGGTACCTGAATCCGAAAGTTTCCCATTTTACTGTGTACACATCGCTGCAATTTCAAAATCAATACAAAATTTTTGTAAATTTCTCATGGATTGCAGAAATTGCAAAAGTACACTACTCTTACAATAAATCACAGTTAAATCAAGTATCAACACCAGAATAGCAAACTGTTGTATGTATTGAGCAATGGCTCAATGTGAAATAATCAAAACAGTTAAAATCTACAAGAACAAAGATTATGAGTTCCATATATGTATGAAGTAAAAGTATTTCACAGTTTAATGTAATTGAGTAAGAAAATACCTTGCTGCAGCTTCCTTCAAGATAAAGGCTTCTGTATATGCTGCGGCATCTGCAAACTTTTAAAACCTAGTTCTTTGTTCTTTTATGCTATCTTCTTTTTAGGCATCATCTACAAAATAAAGAATTCAGTCACATGTTGAAAACATAAAGATTTATACATTATTCTTCACAAGTAACAGAATATTAGTTAACTGATGTTGAAATCAATTCAGTAGAGGTTAACTTAACAAGCCTCAAAAACCATATCAAAGGAGCAACAAGATAATCAATAAAGATATCAGAAGAATACCTTCCTTTTTCTTTATTTCCACCATGCTTGTTCTTTTTACTGGCATTAGCCAACTGCAGCAGATGATAAAAAAATTAACAAAAGGAAATTCAGTTTAACTAGTATTAATATCATTAACCAGTAGGTGCACAGTATGAAACTCCACATAAGGTGTCCAAAGCTATGGTTGAACATATAACTATTCTCATCATATTTCTGATTTAGTTAATTTTGGCCAATAAATGGGAACTTAACCATATAAAGGACTCTGAATATAGACATGCAACAAAGTGATTACACCTTTCTTTATTGTTTTTGGGAAAGGGAGGGAGGTTCATAAGAATGCCAAGAACTTCCTCACATAAATTCTAAACTTTTTTTCTCTTATCTCTCAATCTTAATGAAACAACAAAGTAAGGATCACCATTGAATAACATCTTCAATTCATCAGTTGTGGTACATACTAATAAAATTTTGAAAGTAGTGAAACAAAATGAAGCTTAACAAGATCCACAAGTTAAGAACAAGAATGCAGCATCAAGAAGAAAAAATAACAATAGTTATAGGAGAACCTTTGTTTTCTCTTCCTTCTAAAGTTCAATAGTTTATTGGGCTACTCCGCATGCAAATTCTTTGTTGCCACCAGTTGTAGGCTCCATTTGTCCACTATCATTGACATCTTCAATCATAGAGTCCCAATTTTTTTTTTCCTTTTTTTGATTGTCGATCATAGAAGAATATATCATGTTTAGTTGCAGTTTCATGCTTTCTGAACATCTTCAATTTCCATCTGTTGTAAAATTAAAGCATCTGCAGAAAACACTAAACTTTAGTGTATCCTCATCAACAAATATGTTGTGAAGATTTCAATCATCATGTCAACTACAAAAATAGGAAACTTAGATCAACAAGTAAGTTGTGTGACTAATAGCACGTAAATCTTAACATTTTCAAGTTTACACTATAGTGGAACAGTAGACATTTTTCTGATCAAGAACACTAAAAGCAGTTCAAAAGCTCCATCATAACAAACAAGGAGTCCAAAAACAATGTTACTACTACCAATTTTCATGTCTCCACATATACAAACACATTATTTCCTGGAAGAACAGCAAGGTCTCAGGTTTCTTCCTAGTCCCTAGGGAATAGCACTAAAACATACACATTTTTACTTTGACCATAACAATGGCCCTGCATTTTGTAATAGAGCCAACTTCCGTTCTCTTTTGAATTGAAGGATAGTGTCAAAGACACAGCGAGTGATCATTGATCCTATCATTTTACCACCAACGTGTTCACAGAAAGTTTCAATCTTTGAACAGAAGCAAACTGCCCACAACCCAAAATCACATAATCCAGCAAAATTCTTAAATGCAAAAATGGGAAATTCGATCAGGGACATAAATTGTCAAGGGTTGTTGAAAAAATTATTTTTTTTGACAGAAAACGTGAAAGAGATAGAGGTATCGCGAGAAACTCAGGGTTGGTTGGATCAAAGAGGGATTTTCAGGTAATTGGAAGCTGTTCATTAGACAAATTAGTCGTAGCTTAATATTTAGAAGTGAAACAGGATAACAAAATTGAGTGCGGTATCTTTCTTGCTTGCTTCTCATTCTAGTTTGTTGTTCATTACAAATTTTCGGTTTTAAAAATATTACTTTTGAATTGTACTAACTACTAATGTTGAAAAAAGGTTAAAAACTTTTCTCATGATTCACAAACAGAGTACAACTATTATAAGAAATATCAGTGTTTCTGATATGTACCAGAAGCTAAACTTTTGCAAACCACTCCTCTAAGTTATGTATCAACATTAGACTTACTGTTGTTGTTGCTTGTATTAATTTTCATTCAAGTCAAAGAAAGGGTTTCCCTGCTGCTAATTAACTTGTGATTGTAGAGAAGCATCTTGAGCATACTAATTCAGAAATGATTTTCAATGTGTTGTGCAGAAAAAGGCATAATTAGGCAAAAAATTAAATTCAACCCTCCTTCAACTCACTCTCTAATCCAATTCACATAGTATAGTACATCAGTACTTATATATCTCTCATGACAAATATCTAAATTTGACTGTTGAAGGTTAAACTGAATTTGAATATTTAAAGATGTCAATTGTACATTAAAGTCTTACCTCTGATACTTTCACTTAGAAAACTTTCTGAATGTCAATGTGACACCTTTCTAATAACTAAAAAGAAGTGTTTTGATCTTATATGTTGAGAGCTGAGTAGTATGAGAGCACTTGATAATCATCACAAAGTATTTTTTTGAATGATGATTTCTTCAAACACGCCGTTCAACCGTGGTTCATAGGTCTTGGACTGACAAGATCTCAATAATAGTTGGCCTTCTGATTAAATGCTCATCTTTTAGATCAATTTGTAAATTTCTTGAAATGCAGGAAACTCTATAGAATTCAATTTCTACCTTGCACAATAGGAAAATGATCCACTGCACTTGTTCCAAATCACTAATAATTACAATTAACTAGTCTTATTTGTTATTGCAATGCTGAGTCTCCACTGGATGTGAACTTCCAATAATTGATGTTATGGCTGCCATAAGAGCTGCACTGAATTTGGGGTCTGTAGTGATAGCAGCTGTTGCTGCATTTACTGTGTCAGCAAAAGAAGCAGGTTCTGTTCCCTGAGAGCCATGTAAGCTAGAAAGCTTAGTTTGGTGGTTAAAAAGATTTGGTGCCAAAAGTGGAGAAATGAGGCTGAGTTGAGAATCCTGAGGTGCCTCTTGTGGTAGCTGCTGTGAGGAAGTATTGGTGGCACTTTGAGTGAGATCCAAAGTGATAGTTGGAAATGGAGCTGAAGCAGAGAGGGTTGCTAAGTTCTGTGAAAATGGAAGTGTTGCACTTTCTAATATGCTTGGGTGTAGAAGGCCATCTGAGCTTGGCATTGATCCTGAAAGAAGCATTGATGCAGCTGCAGATGTGGTGGATGCCATTGCTTTGGCAGCTGGAGGGAGTACATGATTATGCTGCCCTTCATATGTTGTGATCAACACACTTTGATCCTCTGCACTCCTTTGCACCTTCAAAGGAGCATTAGGACAATAGTTAATTCATGCAACTTCATCACCATATAGATAAACTCACATGTTTTTCAATGAAATAGCTCCAAAACTTTTTGTCTAACACCAGTACCTACTTCAATATAATTATTTTAGAAATTTTATCATCTTTTTTTCAACTTTTTATCATTATATATTTTTAAAAAAAATTAAAATTAAATAATAATTAATTGTTAAGATAAAAAAAAGTTATATATTATTTTATAAATTAAAAAATTATTAATATTTAAAGTAATTTTTATTATTAAGAAAATTTTATAATGTTATTTTTATATAAACTAATTTAGAATCTAAAGTAGTTAGTAGTTAAAATTTTGGTACAAGATATAACAAATTAAAAATTATTTTATAAATTTATATTAATAATAAAAAATATTTTAAATATCAATATTTTTTTAATTTATAAAATAATATCTAATTTAGTAAATTAGTAAATATAATAATAATTATTTTTTTTATTTTTAAATTATTTATTAAATTATTTAATGATTTTATTGTAGTAGTGTAAAAAAACTCACTTGAAAATAACTCCATAAAATTTAATTAAGTTTAATTATTATAAATAATTGAAAAACATGTGATAATTGCAAAAGCAATAAATATCAAAATGGGAAAAAATTTAATAATATAATATAATTATTAGTTTATGATAAAATTTGTGATTAATTAAGATTTTTCTCTCTAAGAATCACAGAATTCATAATTTTAACTGTATAAACATAAATCTTTTACTAAAAATAAGTAAAATTAATCTCCATAAAAATAAATAAAGAGTAGATTGTATACTTGCTTCCGAACTGGGCAACCAGTCCCCATTGAACAACGATAATAAGCTCTTGGACATGGATTCCCTTTTGCCATCTTCTGCCCATACTTTCTCCATTGACATCCATCAGAAATCTGACCAATTCATCAAAACAAATTTATTTTTAACAGTATATTCATTTATACATGCCTATAACCTTATTTCATTTTTCTTTCTTTTGGAAAATCTATATCTAATGGAGAAATTAAGTTATAAGACACTCATGATTTTTTTATAAAGCTATGTAGTACTTACAAATAATAAACATTAGTTTAAGTAATTATAGTTTTTTAAAAGCTTCTGTTACATAATTAAGAAACCATTAGTTTCAGATGATCTAAAACTACTAAGTTTTCATCAAATCTTTACTCATCTGTCATATATATGTGTGTTTTTTTCTTAATTTTAGAAAAATAATACTTCATATATAGAGAGATTGATGTGAATTATGTGGTACAAAGTTAAAATTATTTGTCAGTAACAAAACCTACACAATATAGTAGAAGATTTAGAAAATATAAATAAGTTTTGGTTTGTATGATACAAGACTTAATCTCCTTAAGTCAGATTAAAAATTTGAGTTTCATGATGAAAAAATAACAAAAATACTAAAAATAGTTATTATAATTTAGAAATTTTTATAGCAAATTTCAGAAGTCAGATTATATACTAACCATAGAAGAAACAGATCTTGCTCGAACTGATACTCGAGCTTTCTTGATCATTGACATGGTTTCTGATGCTTCGTCAACATCCTTGAAAGAACTGTTTGAGAACACCCTTGGAATAACTTTTTCAGATGCCTCCAACTCAGTAGTGCAGATCTTCTGATTCTTGCTTTCTTGCAGTTTTCCCTTGGGATGTTGCTGCGAACTCTCTTCCTTCATAGCAACTCCAATATCCAAGAATGGCCTTGGAATCATATCAGCTTTCTTACCCTTCACACCAGTAAAGAAAATTCCAAGAAACTCAGCAGTTGTTAAAACCTAATTCAAACATAGGTTGGATTGTCTAATTTAACCTAAATAAAACGGAGATTAAAAGCTTCCACTGTTGATTACTACGACAATACTTGCAAATCATCATTCAAGAAAATTACATAAAAAAATGAATTTAATATGAGAGAAACCATGAGATTTTGTCAAATTATATATATGAGCAAGTGTTTTTTTTCTTACTTTTTATCATTGATTTTGTTGTAATTTAACAATGGTTCTAGCCAATCACTAATTATATTTAATAGATTTATCATTATAAAAGCATATTATTTACCTCATTCTTTTGTCGTTTCTCCATTATTTTCATAACTTGATTGTGTAGAGCATGGTACTTATCATTCGCCTGATCAACCTGATCTCTCAAGCGTTGATTTTCAGCATTCATGTGGTGCAATTCAGCTACCATAGCTGCAAACTGAGTGAACCCAGAAAAGGAAAGGGAACAAAATTTCTTACATAAATTTCTGTCATAAACTAATTATTCCAAGAAACTTTTATATGTAAGTAAACACACATAAAGGATCTTGTATATCTATATATTGTTTTGATCTTAAAAGCTATAAACATACATTGACACAAAGACAAGTACCTTATCATCTCTTTTATTACCCTTTGCTTCCGATGATCCTTCTCCCATGGTAGGGGAACTCTTTGTGAGGAGATCTAACCTAGTCTGCAAATTACAACAGATAAGAAACACAAGATTTATCAATATATTTTATACAACACAAACAGAAGAAAAAAAGAAAAAACATCATGAGTTTCCCTACATCCACATGAAGCTCCATTTGGTGCACCATTTCATCATCAGGAACCACATTTTTTTTCTTCTTCTTCTTCTTCTGAGCAAAGAAATCCATCTCATCCAGGACAAGTCTTTTCCCATCAAAGACCAGAGAAGAATGTGTAACTGGTGCAATATTAGAGTCATCATTGGAGGTAGCTTCTTCCATGTTCTTGGTATATAGATAGATTCTATTAATTGCACTTTATAGAAGGAGCATATATGTGTGTGTGAGAGTGAGTTTGGTTAAAGAATGAGAAAAGGGTGCATTAAGGACATAAAAAGAAAGTGGTTAGATGAGTATCAAAGAAGAGTCCTACAGTTCTGCCAATGAATTCTTAAAGGAAGATGTGAAGGGAGAGAAAGAGAGAGAGAGAGAGAAGGGTTTGATTCTGAGAGGTTGAAGTCAGAGATAATGAGATGCAATGGACTCGGCAACAAAAATGGTTTGGACTAAGACCAAATATTATGTGATGTGGAGAGATTCAAACAGTAATTAATATTGAAGATTTTGGAACTGAGGTAAGATGGTGCGTAAGATTTTCCACGTGGCAGCTTTTCATAGGGAGAGGAGGAAAATTATGCCAACAAAATAGCAGAGACAGTTGTTTGAGACACAGTCTTCTTTATCAACTTTTATTAGAGACACAGATCTGACTTCTAAATTCTCAGCATTGACAAGGAAAAAAATATGTAACTAACTGGGATTCAAAGAATATTTATTTATTTATTTATAAACACAAATAAGTTTCTTCAATCAATTATTTTATCTCAGAAAAACTAGTTTTCAAATCTTCACCAAGGATATGTGAACATATAAAAATATTATAAGAAAAAATAAAATTAGTAGGAAGTGATTTATATTAAATTTAAAAAAAAAATGTTGCTAAAAATGTTATATATAACTTGTTATTAGTGAGGAGAAATTTTTTGTAATTAGTACATTAATTATTGATAAAAATGCTAGAAATACACTCTCTAATACGTACTTTAGGTACACTCTCACTGATTAAAATTTACTGAAAAACATACAAAAGTGGGGTCCATCACTTTTTTTTTCTTATTTTGTTTTGTAAATTTTAATAAATTATTACTAATGAAAAAATAACGTCTCTAAGTTAGTCCTTCCCATACATACAAAGTTAAAATAAAATAATATATGCACATATCTCAGCTGGATAAAGAGTGAGGAAGATACAAGTATGATAAATGAGTGTTTGATATAGTCTTTATGATTATTAATCAATATTAAAAAGTTTAACTGAGTTTTTCATTTTTATAATTAAATATATATATATATATATATATATATATATATATATATATATAATGATATAGATGTTACTGACATAAAAGGAGTAAGATTCAACATGAACTAATAGTTAATATAAAAAATAGATTTTATCAATTGTATTAATGATGGGAGAATGTAACGAAATTATTTTAAAAATAAAAAATTTATTGACTAGAATATATATTATTTAAAAAAATTATTAATATTTAAAATAATTTATAAATTTATAAATTAATTTCTAAATTGATATCTAATAGTTTATAAATTTAGAAACTATTTTACATTTAAATAATTTTCTAGTCTTTATAATAATATTTAGTTTAGTTAATATAAAAACTAAATTATTTTGTATTCTTTAAAATTAGTTTCTATTTAATAATTTATGAATAGTAATTACATTATACTTTAGTTACAGTTATAATTATTACATGGTGTTTTTTAAATATGTTCTTAAAATTTTTTAATGTACATATATTCATATTTAAAGTTTATAACTAAAATTTTGATATTAATTAAATATCAATTTAAAAAATATTTATTAATAATAAAATTTATTTTAAATATCAATAATTTGTTTAGTCTTTAAATGGTTTATAAAATTAATTTTTATTTAGTGTAATAAAAATTAAATTCTTTAAATTTGTAAAAAAAATGCAAAAAGTGGTATTTAAAGAGGATTTGAGAAATTAGAGAACTTCAAATAAGGGTTGTATGCAAAATTTAAGTAAATCTAAACCAAAGATAAACATATAAAAAAGATTAATATAGAAGAGGGTGTTACAAGGAAGGAAACGCTATAAGATGGAGGTCACCAAAGAAATTATAAGGGAAAAAAATAAGAGATTGTGAGAGAGAAGAAGTGAGAATCGAGTAATTCAACAATACATTATAATAAAGTGACAAAATACTAAAGTAAAAATACACTCAAATATTATATATGTTACATCAATTGGTAAACAAACAACTATATCCTATATACTTTATACATTAATTTCTTAAAAATTTATGTAAGAATAACGTTTATTCATAAATTTATCATTATACTATTTTAGTATTTAAGTTATTTAAGAATTATAATGTTATGTGTACATGTTAAAAATATATATTTACATAGTAAACCTAAGTATACTTGAGAAGATGTATTTTTTTATATTTATATAAAGGAAATTTCTTATTATAACTGTTTTTTTAAACAAATTTGTTCCTATTTTATCGTTATATTAATATTTTCATTTTATAATTACTTAAATTTAAAACAAAAAAAGAGTTAATATTAAATTTGAAAAAATTTGATTGAGAGACGTGAACTACATTTATTTGAAAAGAATGAGTCAAATACGTGATAAAAAGCGTAGTACAGAAGAAAATTTGGAGAGAAGTATGAGAAAAAGATAGTGAAACAAAAAAAAAATGAATGTAAACCACACAAATTTAGTTTTTTTTTTCATTTTCACCAATTTAAAGATATTTCTTATTCAACCAATGTCATTATTGTTTATTTTGTTCTGATCAATCAATAATATAATTGTTAATGTTCTTCATTTTTATTTTTTTTACTCTCGGTTTTCAAAGAGAAACAAAATATCTCAAACTGTCACTACAAGAAAATCATTGAATAGAAACCAGTTTTAGAAACTAAAAATAATTAGTTGTTATAGTAACTAAATTAGATAACATTTTAGAAACTAAAAAAAATGTTGGTTTCTAAATTAGTTTATATTATTGTTAAATATTTTCTAAATTGGTATCTAATTAGCTACTAATGTTTTTGTTACCAAATTTAGAATCTAAATGATTTTCTTGTACTGTGTTACTTAAATACAGCGCATCCATATCTTTTCATAGGTACATAATTATCTTGATGTCATTGTTGGAGTGGGCGTCGATGGGAGGATAAATGCATTATGAATACGACATTCTTGCAAAGAAGGGAAAATGATTAGAAAATAGATATTTTCTTAAGGTTAGATACACAAGTTTCTCATCTTATTCTTCTGCTTTTTCTTTTCATTATTATATTCCTCTATTTTAGTTTTATATTAGTGACAAATCAAAATTTGTGATTTACAAGTGTTAAGAATGAAACATATGACATAATTGCTTTAATATAATTATGTCTATTGTGTTATAAATTTGAATTTGTTTAATATATTTTTCCTGTAACTTAATTATTAAAATTGTATGTCGAAACTCATAGCTAATGAGAGAAAATGTGTCTATCTTATTTTTTTTCTTAGTAATACTTAATATTTTAAAAATACAAATACACATAATAATAATAATAATAATAATAAATGCAAATAAATAAGCGTCAAAATACGCATGTGTTTTCACTTGTTATGAATAATGGTATTAGTATGTATATATTATTATAATAATTTAAGTGTGGTTCAACCTTTATATATTAAATAACTTTTAATAAATAAAATTGATGAATGTTGGAGATCCCACATCGACTAGAGATTAGAGTCTTTCATTGTATATAAGTGGGTGCAAACCTCAACCCTATGAGCCGGTTTTATGGGGTTGAGTTAGGCTTAAAGTCCACTTTGTAATATGGTATCAGAGCCATTTCGAGTCTATCATAATATATAGTCCCACGCACGAGTTGGCTATCATTTTATGGGGTTGAGTTAGGCTTAAAGTCCACTTTGTAATAATGAATAAATCAACATTCCACAATACATTGCCAACATGTGTATTTTTATAGAATTTTTAGCCTTGAAATTGGAGGATTTCTCGAAATATTTTCACACAAATATTAATTCTTGAGGAGTTAATCAAAATATTTTTTAATCTGAAAATGGTAAAAGTCACACCACATCCTTCTTCATAGTTTTCGTTGAATAAATTCGTACTCATCAACATTAGAGTAAACTTCAATTTTATAATTATCCTTTAATTTTATATTAGTTTCTAATGGCTCCATTAAATTGACTTAACTGACATGGACGGTGCCAAAGGTTATATCTTGCAAGTAATAACTTCAAATTTATTTGGAACAAATCAATCCCTTAAAGTCACATATATAGGCTTCAACCAATATTAATAAAAATAAGTAATTAATTAACAAAACATTTATTGTGAGAAAACTTGTAGATTCAACTATAGTCACAATATTAAATTAAATAATTGTTGTGCCAAAATTAAGATTAGTTTATGCAGTAGAGAAATTGACTTTTTTTTATATTTTATTTTCTTCTTAATCATTAATATTCTTCAAAGAGGAGACTAAGAAATTCCCAGGAACCATGTAGAGATTTCTCAAAGCTTTCCCCTTAATTAAGTCACAATCATTGTCTCAATTTTATGGTCAGAATATATATAACAATTTAATAACTAAAAGGAAGCCAAGTTTGTCTCAACAATCTGCAATTTTCTTTTATTTAAAAAAGAAACCAAACATTTTTTAATTCTTAACTTATTGTTTGACAAATTGCATGAAAACACGTACTTCAAATTTTGATGTTGTTTTTTCACTATCTGCTAGTGCTGATTCAGAAAACAAAACAACTATTTAATAGTAGTTATTAATTAATGACGTAGTTCAGAATCATTGACTATTTCCATTCATGTCATTTAAAAAAAATTATTTTAACCTAGTTATATATTTTTTTTACATTTTTTATTAGAGTTGGATTATATATTATTATATAAAAGTTATGATGTTCTAACAGTTAATTGTTATAATTTACCACTGTTAAAAGTGAAAAAAAAATTATTAAAGGATTATAAATAAGTGTATTTGACTATTTACTTTTCCAAATAATATTTTTTATCATATAATAACTTCTAAATTATTTGGTCAATGATAACATTATTATAATAAGTTTAACTCCATATTTTCAGTATGTGAACAAAAGAATATCACCTCATCTTCTTTCTACTACATTTGAATCCAAAACTTAGACTATACTTTATTGGGGTCACCTTGGAGAAATAAATAACATTATTTAAGCTTGATGCATAGATTTTCATACCATGATTAGAATTTTCTTAAAAGTCACATATATATTTTCTTTTGGTTTGATGATATTTTTACACTTACCAAACAAAAAACAAAATACTCATTTAACAACTTAAAGTAATAATATTTTTATTTTATTTTTTAATTTAAAATTCTAATACATGTTATTATATTACTAAAATAGATTATAATTAAAATAGTAAAATGGAGACTATTTGATTAAATTATAGGATTAAGGATTAATTTGAAATTTTAGATTTTTCATTCTTTTAAAAGTGGTATTTTATACATTCAAGATCATCACATTAATATTTTAATATAATTTTTTATAAAAAAAATTCAATATTAAATATTATTATACAACTTCATATTTCAGTTGACAATTTTTTTTAATATAATTATAAATGAAATATTTCAATCAATTTAATATGCAATTTTTAACAACTAAATTTATTGTAATCCCTTTTAGAAATCATAATGATTTGGATATATGTACCCTAGTATCATAATTAAGTTTCGGGTATGAAAAAACTTATCCTTTAAAAATTCTTTGACTATATACTTGTACGTTGAAAGAGCACAAGAGTATAACTATTTTACATAACTTTTTTTTCTGTATTACGGCGAGTTAATTAATTATCAAGATAAGCATGAATCATTTGATTCATATTTTTCACATAAACAAAGTATTTTTTTTCAAATTACTTCATTTTTACAAAGTATATTTTTACATATAAAAAGTTTATAATTCTTATACATATATACAAATCATAATTTCAAACGATCAACTATAAAAAAAATCAAATTTATTTGATATATATATATATATATATATATATATTTCAAAACATTGTTGGTCTAAAAATATTAGATATAATAAATAGAGTTTTTTCAAAATGTTTGTATTAACTACATTTTACTAAAATCTATCACCTAATTTAAGCATTTTTGTTAATCATAAATTAATTAAACATAACATCATAGGTATTTGACTTATCCCATCCAATTCACACATGTTATACTCAATTTCAATTCATTCCCAATGTATATTCAAACATAAATATCAAATATTAAATAATGAATGACATTATCATGTGTATACATATACAAAAGACAATTTGAACATAAATATATTATGTTTATTGAGCAAGTAATTATTGACTAAATGACAATCATCAATTGAGATAAGGGGAGGTTTTTTTCTCATCCTATTGCTTAAACAACAAGAATAATGCTTGACTGATAGGATATGTGTTTATATTAAAAGGATTTATAAATTCTTACCACCTCAATAGTAGTTCAAGCTTAAGACGCTAAAATAAAGATAATTGATGTAACACCTGTCACACTCCAAGTTCAAATCACATATTTTTTTTTAGTATTTGCTTGTTATTGTTTTGCACCTAACCTAATGATTCTCACTTAACTGTGTTGAAGTGAGATATGCAAAAACACAAAATATGCATATTTTACAAAATTGTACAACTTTTACTAGAGTATTAAGGCTTTGCCTGCGACCCAGGTTCTGGCGTGGAGGGTGTTGGAAAACAAGATTGCTACTAAAGTCAACTTGGCACGGCGCGAGGTGACGACTGACGTTTTAGTTTGCTGTTTTTGCAGGTTGAAGGAGGAATCTACTAGTCATTTACTCTTTGACTGTAGAATTGCTTGGCTCGTTTGGGGTCAATGTTCTGCGTGGTTAGGAGTGTTGTCGGCCGCTCCCATTGATCATTTCGCTCACTTCACGCAATTTTGTAATGTTATAAAGCATTTTAACTCTGTGCTGGGAAGTGTGTGGATCTTGATGGTTAGAGAGATTTGGTGCCATAGGAATAAGGTTATTTTTAAAGGAGGTGTGGTGGATCATTCTGAAATCTTCATTTTGGCTTAATTGAAGGCTTGGTCCTAGGTAACTTCTAAAATACCCTCTGCTTGTTTTTCCTTTTCTGACTGATGTCTTGCTCCTTTATCTTGTTTGAAATCGATTTAAATGGCCTGGTCCAGTTTAGGGTGATATGTATCTTTATTTTGATGGTTATTGGTTTTTGTGGGCTGTTGAGTTGGTGGCTAAGATCTGTTGTTTTATTTTGTCCCTTATTATGGTTGTAGTGAGATTGTACTGGGCTTGTTTTGAGATTGTACGGGATTTATAGTGGTAGATTAATTTTGACTCTCTCATTTTACTGGTTTGGGAGATCATAGAAATTGAATTCTATTATATGTATATCCCTTAAGTGGTTCTTGTTATTCAATCTTTATTGCTGATAAAAAAAAATGCATATTTTACAAAATAGATTTCCAACAAAAAAAGTTAACTACTTTATATATATTAAAACAAATTTGAAATACATATATGCACTTGTTTAATACATAGTTTGTCTATTAACTAGCATAACTCAATTTGACTATATTCAAATCAAATACTATGTTCAAAACATAAAAAAAAAATTAATACTAAATCAAACCAAACATTTCACATTTAATATATTCATTAGATTTTCACCATACAATATCTAATTTATCTATAATTCAAAATACTTTCGCTTATTTCACAAATTTTGTTTCTCGAGAGCAATAGAAAAAAAAATATACAAGGGAATGCCACCAAATAAATCAAATTACAACAAATGAACTAATTAAGAGAATAATTTTCTCAATTGATGAAGTCAATAAAATCTCAATATAGTCCTATATAGAGTTAAAAAATCAGGATGGTGAGATTTTAGAGTAAAAAAAACTTAATCTGATTCAATTTTTTTATCTGTTGAAAAGAAATTATGTTTGGTCACTTTTTAACAAGCAAGATCTATTTAGGAAAAGAATGAGAGATTGTTTTATAAAATAAAATAAAAATGATAAAAAAACAAAAAAAAACAAAAAAAAGGGAAATTGAAAAATAATGAATGAAAGAAGAAAGAAAAGAAGGACTATAGTCCTTACTATATGATTAACATGTTTATAAAGTTTTTATTAATTTTTTTCAACCTTTTATATCTAAAATATTATTACTAAAATTAATCACCATATCTAAAATATTATTTATTTATAAATTTAATATTTTTATCATAATTTTATTTTTGGAAAGCGTTTCAACATTGGAAATATAGAAGAGTAATACTAATTATAAAATATCTTTAATTTGGAATCTTAAACTATGTAACACTTTTTAAGTAATACTAAAAACATAGGACTAATGGATAAGAGTAGAGAAACAATAGATAAAAAAAAAATATTCAACATTCAACCATTTTCAGTAATTACTTTGACCAGAGTTACATTTATCAGAACTTTGAAAAGAGAATAAATATGATTAAACAATTTTTCTTAAATAACTTTTTAAGGAAAACTTAAAAAAAAAAGTGTCATATATATATATATATATATATATATATATATATATATATATATATATATTTAAAAGAGGTGCAACAAGTGTCATATATTTAAATTTACCCGAGTTTTCTTATAAAAGCGGAGCACATTACAATGTTTACATGTTTAAAAAGAATCTAATTTAACTAAAAAATAATAAAATTAAATTTTATAATATTGATTACATTTAATATTATATATCTATAAATAATGTTTGTCAATCTTAAAAAAATCAAACTGTGAACAAATATCAACAAAAATTTAAAATAGTAAATCGTCAACTTCATAAGCGAAGTCAAAGTGTTATAATGAGAGTTTTTAATTCTTATATTATTTAATTTATTTTCAAAAAATATATAATTTCTTTCTTAGATTTTTTTTATAAGTTATAGAAACTCATTATCATTTATTATTATTATTAAATAAAGAATTAAAAATCATAAATAACTAATTATTATATTGATTAAATTAGATAATATTGTATAGACTAAAAAAGTTATTGGTGTCTAAAATAGTTTTTATTATTAATAAAATTTATAAACTAGTTTTTAAATTGGTATCTAATTTGATATCAAGGTTATAGTTATTCATTTTAGAATCTAAAATAATTAGTAGTTAAAATTTTGGTAGATAATTAGATATTAATTTAAAATTTAGTTTAAAAATTTTATTAATTATAAAAAAATATTTTAGATATCAATAATTTTTTTAATCTTTAAAATAGTATCTAATTTAATCAATATACTGACTAATTATATTTTGTCTCTAAAATTAGTTTTTATTTAATGATTTTATTATTATTGTTAAGAATAAAAAAAATAATTATTAAAATAAGTGATAACAATGCATAATGAATATCTTATTTTGTATACATATTTTATTTTTCATTGGATTTTAAAATTATAACATTTTTAACTTAAAAACTATTATTGCATTACATATATGCAAAAAAAAAAAGATAAACTATTGATTCATTAAAAAATCTTCACAGGTTTTATTTCACAATACAAAATTTTTATTTTATATAAATTTATAACATATATTATTTCTACACAATGGGAAAAGGAGACTTTAATGACAATTAAAAATTTATTTTATTGAAATCGTTTTATTCAAATTGTAGTTAAAGTTTGAGATTTCCAACAAAAATTTGAATTGTCTTTGCATGTGCTACATACGACAACATGGTTGTAAGCATACATTTATGCAATATCCAAAGTAGATACTAATCACCGTAATATTATTCTTGATCTGTCTTCAAAATGTTATATCCGAATTAAGACTAATAAAAAACTAATTAAAATAAAGTTGAATAAGCTTAATTAATGTAATAGATGCACATAAATTAATGTTTATTATTAATCACTGAATGATGTGATTAGTGAGAAATATCATAAGTAGTTTCAGAAGTACCTAACTTTGAAAGGAGAAGGAGAAGATTATGATAGAGGCAATAAGTGATCATGCAACTACAACAGTGGGAATGTGAGTCATGATGTCAAAGGTGGAGAAAGAGGAAGACTAAGGAGAACAAGGGAGAAATGAAAAGAGGAAACAAAAAAGAAAAGATGGTGCTTTTTTTTTTCTATGACAATTGCTAAATAATAAGATAAAAAGCAAAAAATAAGAAAAAAAAAAACAAGTCTCTTTTTTTTATAAACTCACTTTTTGGTTTTCTTGTTTATGTGATTGATAATTGTCCTTTTATAGTTAAATTAGATTATTTAACATAAAAAAAGATATTGATATAACTGATCTATAGTGATTAATTTAGAATCTAAATTAAGTAAGAGTTAAAATTTTGGTAGTTAATGTTATATACAAATTTAGAAAATGTTATGTAAATTTTTATTAGTAATAAAAACTACTATAAAATAGTATCTAACTTAGTCAATATGGTAACTAAGTATTTTTTGTCTCTAAAATTAATTGTTATTTAATGATTTTCTTGTAGTGAAAATACACTTTGAGATTAACAAATAAAAATTGTACTACCTAGTTCATGAATCTAGGATAATTAATATCCAATATCAAAATGAATTCTAACCACTTACAGTTAACCTTGGATTTTGTTGATAACCAGTCGAAAAATTACTCCAAAGTACCCATTAAACTTGGGATGTGTTCGTGAAACTCGACCTCCTTATCAGTTATTTGGACATGTCATGACCTTTTTTAGCCTATAAATACTATCACTGAGGGTATTTTCTTCCCCGCTAAATACTTGATACTCATTTACTACTTAATATTATTATTCTCTTACTAACTTGAGCGTCGGAAAGACTTTTGCAAGTGAACTTCCACTTGGCTTTATTAGTAAAGCTCGACAATCCTTCAAGACAGATCGGTCAATACAAACAACTTATATTCACCACCTCGGACAACATAGACGCCAAACCTAGTAAGAACATTTAGTGTCCACCATGGGGCTTTGGTAGAAGTTTCCCAGTACCACAAATCATATGGTTTCCACTAAAAGTTAAACAACAGCGAGTATATCTCAACCTACAATGGGTTCTTCAATTAAAAGCACTCAAAGCTCACACTAACACATATATGCAGAAAAATGAAGGCACAAGACAAAAGGATTATGTTCAAAAGAACAAGACCAAGATGTAAAATGCTTTCAATAGAATATGAAAAGACATGGAGACGATGCAAGCTTTGCACCAAATCAAGCTTTCAGAATCTATGATAACATCATCATGAAGAGATCCACACTATATGGCATGAAATACAACACCGAACAATTCAGAGGTTTGAGCATCAACTGACCCCAAACATGAGGGAGAGTCTCAACCGACTCAACAGAATTAACCAAAAAAATTCACGTGCACCTAGTTACACTCAACAACAGACCCCTACAACCACAATTGACCTACAAAATCAATTATACGCACTATGTGAAAGTAGTTAAGCGAAGAGATTATTCTAATAATAAAAAACAAAAGTCACTCAAACATAAGTTAATTTAAATTTATGAAAAATTTAATCTTTTTTTTTCTTTTAAAAGTTCTTTTGAAATCCAATCAAATTCTTAAATAGGTTAAAACTGATTTGTGTGTATAAATGAATTTATAAGATATGTTATTTAATTTGTTAAAAGTAAGTTTTTATTTTGTATATAAATTAATGTTAACATGTAAAAATAGTTTATTTATAGTGTTTTTTAATTAGAAGTGTTTGGAGATGAATTTATTTTTTGTTAAAACGTGTAATCTGTGGCCGTGTTGTGGGGAAAAGCAATTATTAAGTCAAAATCAGAAAATGAAACGTACTTTGAATATCTATATTTTATTAGCAGTCAAAGCCTTGTAATGAGTCATTGCTCCCACTTTTTCTAACTCACAATGCTCAATTTTCAAAGAAAAATAAAATAAAATATTATGAATCATCACTTCACGTTCAGATATTAAAACACGAAAAAGAAGTAAGAACACACACACTTCAAAATTCTTAAGTTCACAAAAACGAATATGACTACTTAAACTCCAACATCATCAAACTTCTTAATTTGCATTTCTTTTCAAATCTTGTGGCTTATCTTCAAGCTTAGTCTTTTTCACAGATTTTTCTTCATTGGAGTCCAGAAAAGTACACAATCACTTTAGTGTGTTTGGATCTGCAAAAAAAAAAACACATTTATTGTACAAGAAAATAAATATGAAAAATAAAAAAAAAATATTTGAGTGAAAATGTATAATTATATATAATAAATTATGATAAAGACATAATTAATTATAATTTTTTATATGTAATATATACATGAAGATATAACTGAATATGTCATACATAATATTTTAATTAATATTTTATTTATGTATCATAATGAAATAAATAAATAATTTAATAAGTTAGTTAATATTTTCAACTTGTTAATTTATTCGGAGCTCTTATCCTCTCATATTTATATTGAAAGTTAAAATGAAAAAAGTTAATTTAAAATATTAACTTTTTATGTTATATTATTTAAAGAGTATAAATATATAATAATATTTAATTTAAATAATTAACACTTATAACTTAAGTTTCAACTATTAATTATAAGGTAAAGGTGGTATACCTTTTAATTTATTAAATTAAAAAAATAATTAATCAATTAAAAACTAAAAAAAATATGAATATCAAAATTTGTAGTCTTCCTGTTCACTTTTGACAAGATATAATTATAACTCCTAACAAAATTTAAAAAAAAATCAAAAATATCAAACTAGCTTAATAATATATCTGAAAATTTCCTATTTTTGAGTTTATACAAAATTGAAAACTTGAAGACATCAATCTAACCACGTTAAAAAAATATATTATAGAAAACCACATAAATTATCTAATACAAATTTCTCATAAATTAATATTTATTTATGTTCTCGTGTATACTAAGATTTGATAACAATAAAGATTGACGATAAATTGAAAATCTAAAAATTTGATAGTTTAAAAAGATGAAGTTTTATAATCAAAAAAAATTTGAATGTTGTAAATTTATTTATAATTTTTTAAAAAGACATTTATTTTTCAGTTATTTAAATTTTATCATCTAAACTTTGGGGAAAAATGTGCCTTATATTTTATATTGAAATAAAATTGAGTGTTAATTATATATTTTCTAGATTCTAATGTTATCCATAATCATATCACTTTATCATATGCTTGTGTATGTTTTAGAAAATTCAATTTTTTAAGAAAACAATGATAAAAGTTTCAACATTTATAACTTCTTAAATATATTGAACCTACTATATGTGGTAGGTTTTGTGGAACTTTGAAGGTCAAATCTAATTAATTATATAATTCAATCCTTTTCGGTAATCTTAATCGTGTTGATTGAGGTTAAGATGTTAGTTTAGTGGTTGATTAATTATGCCCATTTTTTTGGTTCTTTAATTAAATAATAACATTGGTTTAACCATCAAGATTGAACACCAACAAAATGTTCATTATATGATTAAATTAAGTACAACCTGTGTGAGTACATTAAATGTTTTTGTTTACATTTTCTAAAAGTGCCTTTTATTTTTTTTAGAGGTGCAGCATTTTTATTTAAAAGGTATGAATGACAAAGTTTTTTATAAATACTTTAGAAGAAAAAATTAAATTAAATTAATTATAAATTAAAAATAACTTATGTCTAACTTTTTTTATTTTTACGTAAACCAATTTTTATTTATTAAAAAACTAATTTTAGTCTTTTTTAGAAGTGCTTATTCAAAAAGTTCGTCAAAAATAAACCCAAAATTATCCTCTCTTGTTTTTCATTCATTTAACATACAAGTCATAAGTAATGTGAAACCTTATTCATTATTTTTTTACCATTTTAATGTAAAAATAAATAATTTAAAACTTAACCTTTTTTAATTTCTCTTCTCACTAATTTTCTTCAATCAAACAATTTTCATTTCTTAACTCTTAATTTTTTTTTTATCTCTCTCTCAATTTCTCCATATTCCAAATGTTACCATCATAACTTAGGGGCTATTGCTTCCTGCACCCGATCAATTGTGACTGGCACCCGACACACTTTTAAAAATCCTAAAATGCCCTTGTCTTCTTCATTTACGGATAAAAATATCCGGAACTGCTCGTTGCTTACGGATAAA
>Ga0123342_1004281_pt1 | contig 21919 bp, 21 predicted proteins | sample Turbeawhitnodule_FD_89960 | JGI IMG/M metagenome (GOLD analysis project Ga0123342, IMG submission 89960) | Root nodule microbial communities of legume samples collected from Mexico - Turtle bean Mexico white nodule | ecosystem: Host-associated > Plants > Roots > Nodule | place: Mexico: Nepantla...
ACTTTGGTTTTTTTATAATTATGTCCTGTATTTTTTACTTGAAATTAACATGATTACATCATCAATAATAATAAAAATAAATACTAATTTATGTTTATAGATTCAACTTTTATGTTGTTATAGAGTTTAATTTCTTATTTTCTTCATTCTTAAAAAAATAATTTAAACTAAACATTTTTAATCTATTACTTTTTTTTTATTTTGTAAAAACTCATTTCTTTATTCATGAATTATATTTTCTAACTATTTTAAACATTAAAAATACTTATTTTTTAATGCATTCAAAATTAAAATTATAAAAAAAATTATTATTTATTTATTTATTTTTGAAATGGTGCTAGGTAGGGAAATAAAAAATAAAAGGGTGTTAGATAGGGAAATTAAAACAAAATGGTGCTAGATAGGGAAATAAAAACAAGAGTGCTAGTTAGGGAAATAAAAGTGTAAATGGTGTTAGATAGGAAATTTACCCAAAATAAGTCTTATTATTTTTATTTCAAAAGACACAATTGATGGCTTCCATGGTGGTTATTCTTGTGTTTTGTTGGTTGATTGCTGACGAGGGTGATTTATTCTTGTGTTTGGATTGAGGTGAGAATTTGTGGAAAGGGGAGGAAGTGAATTAGAGAGGATGTGTGAGGATATGTCATGTTATTTGGATTGAGAGATGACATAATGAATTTGTGAGAATGATGTATTGAAACTTGTGAGTGATGTGATAATTAGGAGATAATTTAAAAATTATTTTAAAAATGTAAAATGTAAGTTTACAAATTTATTCTTCTTATTAAAACATTTTAATAATGAGTTATGGTATATTTTTTTTGTAGGTTTGAGTTAATTATTTTTTTTTCTAATATATAATATTCATAATTATTGTTATTTTGTAACAAAAATAGTTTTGTGTTAAATTTAATAAATTTATTAAATATATTAAAATTTATGAAAATAATATTTATTATTATATACATTTGTTATTTTATATGACTATATATATTTTATTGATATTATAATTTTATTTTATTATTTATATTATTTATAATTATATATTGTTATTAATAGTATAATTAAATATTTTTAAAACTATTAAATAAATTTTCTAATATTTAAATTTGTATATTGTATATATATATATAATTATATTAATAATTATAATAGTAATAAAATAATTAATATTATTAATATTTTGAATAATTTATATATTTTAAAATAATGTACAATTTAAACCTAGTAGCACTATAAAATTCACATATTTTCAGAAATATTATGAAAAGACTAATAACATAAAAAAAATTATATTTTATTTTTTATGTATAATTTTTTATTTTAATTTATATTCAATAAAATAAAGAAAATAAAATAACAACTTTTGCTTATCATTAATAAACATAGGATAACATGAAATAATACAATAAATAGATGAAGTCATTACATTAGAATCCTAAATAATGTTGTGGCATGGGAATTTAAAAAAAATTACAAACATAATAATGTCCAATAACACATTTAATTTAACCGAAAATCAAAATAAGTTCAATATAAATAATAATAATAATAACACAATAAAATTGTAATTAATGTTCTTCATTGCCTTGAAGCTGGTGAAGTTTATCTTCGATTCAACCCAAACGTGTCTTGATAGTGTTGATATCCAACCTCATGCTTAACATACTTTCATGTATATTTTGAATTCCCCCTAAATTTGTGTTAACATCATCGAATCATGAGGGATTTCGGGTTGAGTATGACCGTCTGCAACATGTTATGTTATTGAGACAATGGAATGTTTTCGTGTTCTTGTTCATGTTCGTCGTCAAACCTTCCAAGTTGCCACACACCATTGACCTCAAAGATACTCATTTTCTTCATGGTTTTTTTCCGAAGAAATTATTCCACCCTAACATGATTAATGACTCTCCCATCAATACATATAGAAGAGGCATACACTGTCACGACATTTCTAATGAGGCCAATTAATCATTACATCACTTATTAGGGACCATACCATAAAAACATCTTCATGAACCAACTGCAAAGTTGCTCCCCCGAGGACACAACATGTGCATATTCCCCTATAAGTATCTACATCCTTAAGTTCCATTTTTCATTTCACAAACACCAAGGTAGAAGGATATTTATAACTACTTACTTTTTATTCTTTTCGTTCTTTAATTTTTCGAGTATATGACAACACTTAAGATTCAATTCTTTTAACATGGATGGGCTCAAAACCAATTACCAAAATTGCAAATCCAATTTCATTTCGGACACAACAATCCAGCTCATTCTTAGATCAATCAATTTGGTGCCCTATTACGGATTAGCTTGTCCGTAACCCTAAAAATTACATTGTGGAATCTCAAATTCGCCTAAAAAATGAAACACCCAATCCATAAACAAAAACAATATTACTTACTTTCTTCTTCAAACTCAAAGTCGTTGTAGACACCACCTAACCACCACCAAGTCGTCGAAAAATGAACCACCTCTACAAAAGAAACCACCAACAACAATCCAATGCACCATCGCTACCCTTTGTTTGCTCTTTAAAGAAGGTGCACAACGATTGCAGATAAGAAAGAAAGAAAAAGTGATAGTGGTATGTTGCTTTTAGGTTCTTAAAAAGTCCCAGGGATACTTTTGTAATTGTATATGAATGTAGGAGTGCAGGAAGAAAAATGAAGGGGTGCAAGAAAAAACACTCTTATTTGGATTGAGTGATGAGTTAACATGAGATTCAACTCGAGACATACTTTTGTACTTCTATTATAAACAAATTTTTTTCATGTTTTATATCAGTTTTTTTATGATTTGACTTATTTACTTGAAACTTTAAATTAACAAGATTGTGTTATTTTTAATTAGGTTTGTTCCTAGCAAAAATGAACTCGAGGAGTGCAACTCGTCGAGGATAGGATGTTCCTCGAGGAACAAGCTTTTAATTGGTTTTCGATGAGAGGAGGAGGTCCACCTGAAAAAGACTATCCGATGCTTAAGTCAATAGGAGCACAAAGATGATGAGTTATTAATAATATGAGAATTAAGAGTATGGCTAAGATAGATTATACTTCCTAGAGAGTTGATATTTATAGTGAGGTGGTATCCTCTTAGTTGATCGTTACGAGCCCTTTGAATTGGCCATATAATTGTTATTTATTGTTTCATAAATAGTTGTTCATCATTTAAGGCTCATTAATTAGACCGTTTTGCTCATGATGGTCATTGATGACAATAAAGGCTCAGTTAGGGAAGTCATGTAATTGCCCCAAGCTCTTAGACACACAAGTCCCCCGACTCAAAAGCCGAGGTGATCATTGAATGATGAAGCAATGGGTGAACAAGTTATCAAGTATCACAATTCTCGCCCTTAAGAGCTCGTGGTGAAAGAATCGATTAAGTCATTCCCGCCTAAATTATTTATTATGAAAATAATAAAATGGCAATTAAACATTTTTTCTTTTTACGGTTTTTTCCCTTGTGACAGCGCATCATTGTCATGACAGGTGTTGTCCCATCACCTGAATTTTCCCCACTCTGTTTTTTCTAGAATCTTCCCCTGATATATTTTGAAAAATGCATCTTTTCGCATTTCTGCCTTTCCTGCTACTCTTGCATCCTTGCTTACTTGTGATCGTCGTTCTCAACCTCTTATTCAACAAGGTTTGTTTTTTGCCTCTTGGTACGCTTTCGTGGCCTCCTTCTCTATACCTTCTTTAGTGAGTCCTCATCAAGTCAGACTTTGTCCAACCGATCAGAAGGGGTCTCCATTTCTATACAACCCCTACCACCTCACTCAATGTGAGGCACCGGGAAGGGGTCCTCTAGGCAAGTGGTGAACCCTAGCAAGGCTCCCAAGAAGCGTATGGATAGGTTTCACTCCATGCCCTATGGGAACTATCTTTAGGTCTTCAGGGAGGTGCCTGCATGCCCTTCGGAGTTTACTTCCCCATTTCTCGTGGAGGAGTTGGTTAGTACTCACAACCTCTATGCTGATAAAAAGAAGAAGTACATTAGGGAAAAAGCTTGTGATGCCAAAGATAGGGTTTATTTGGGTCCTATGCAAGATGGCCCAACCAAGGTGTTAAGGGGAGCAACCTCGACGCCATCAAGCCCGAGAACATTCCCAATTCTCTTGATTCACCCGAGCCGTTTTCCCCACCCGTCATACCGAGCAATGGTGCACCTCTTTTCCGAACTCAAGTTCGTTGAGATAACATTGTTAGGGTTAATTACCGCATCTGAAGTATTGTCCGTTTTGGAGCTTGAAACTCAGTCACGTTAAAAGACGCCTCAGTGAGTTAAGAGAGGAAAGATGTATTTAAACTACCCTTTACTTCGACTCCTAAACGATGTGAGACTATTAGACGCATCGAAACGAGGTTAATAATTGAAAATTACATTTTTTTTTAAAAACTAAGTTTTTCAAAATCTTAAACTCAAACTCAATCAACCCAATCCAATTCAACCTGCTCAAAAAATAATTTAGTTTAACATAAAAAAAATACAGAAATTCAACCCAACATAATATTTTTTTAGTGGATAGATAAAGAGTTTCTTGAAATCCTTCCGAACTAACTCTTTATCAGTAATTGTTCATGTAGTTGGTCCTGAATTCGTTGATTCTCCTCTACCAATTGTTGTTGTATGTTTCTTTTGGAAAAGGTATTCTACGAGTGTTTTGAGAATATTGAGGAATGATGGGCTCATCTCAAGATTTGGATGAAAACCAGATGATAGTTTTGCTTTTAATAATAATAAAAAAAACTATTGCTTTGAGAAAAGGTTTACCCAAGTCTCATGATGAACAAGTTTTCTTACCAAAAAGGAATATTGTATTTCCAAGTGGAAAGAGTGGTGCCTTTAGGGATTTGAGTTTATCCTTTTCCAAATTCGAAATGTCGAGATCTGTAAAACCTTTTTGAAAATATCAAATATATATATGAGTCTATTGAATAGAAAAAATTAAACCTATGAATTATAATGTATTTGTAGATTTTTGGACCCCTAAAATAAAAACTTAGATAACCAACATATACATTTAGTTACATAGGTACACTAAAAAAAATATAATATTTGGATGGTTAAAATTATAATTTATAAAGATTAAAACAGTAAAAAGTGATATTTCCGACAATTAAAATATATAACTGTCACATGTATATTTTAATCGCAGAAAAAAAATTCCTAACAGTTAAAATTTACATTTTCATTTTTTATATTATATTTTATTATCAGTAAAACTTATTGAAGGTTTTGAAAACTTGCCAAATATTGTTTAAATAATTCTTTTAACTATTTCTAAAAAATTTAAATTCCCAAAATTTATTCATTAATCACTTTTAAATTGTATTATTACTTTTGTATATAACGAAAGAAATATTATACTTTTATACCTAGCGAAACTACATTTCTACATTAAAAAAAGAAAAAAAATTGTGAAATCTGTAAGAAATGATTACACATCCTTTATTTTAATTTTGAAAACATTAAAACATCTAACCTTCAAATTCAAAACATTAAACATATAATTAACCTTGAAACTTATATCAGGACCATTTATCATCGTAAGAAAACAAATACTTTAGTCACTATTAACTTTGAACTAAATATAGACTAAGTACTTAGTCACTACTATACTTAATTACTCATTAATTAAACAAGTAGTGACTAACAATAAACAAATAGATTCGTTAAGGTGTTTATCAACATTTTCAGTTGTAAATTCATTGAGAATTATAAAGTGATCTAAAAGAAACCGTAACCTGAAATCTAAAAACTTGAATAAGCACGAAACACTAATTTGTGCAATCGTGTCGGTTGGTATCCCTTTGTGATGCATGCCAACTTCCTCACAAACCATGACTCCCTCTTCCTCTGTCCTAATAAAACAGTTACGCTTCTTTTCTCTACTCATTATCATCACAATGTTCCGCATAAACAACACCTTCGTCGGAATCCTCCACACGCTGCCCTTCCTCCTCGGCCTTGCCGCCATGGGTGTCTCCGCCTACATCCGCGTCCACGGCGACTGCCACAAGGTGCTTCTATACCCGCTCTTATTCAGCGGCCTCTTCGTTTCCGTCGTCTCCGCGCTCGGCCTCGTCGGCGCGTTGTGCCGCGTCAACGTCGCCCTCTACCTCTACCTTCTCGCCACGTTCTTCGTCATCATCGCCTTCGCCTGCTTCACTCTCGTCGCGCTCTTCGTCGTCACCAGAGGCCACCACTCCTCGCGCGTGGGCTTCACCGTACGGGATTTCTCGCCCTGGCTGCGCAACTACGTCACTGACGACCACAGCTGGGACGACGCCAAAAGGTGCTTCGTGAAAACGCGTGTCTGTCACGGCCTCGCCGTGGGCGGTAACAACGTCTCTCTCGTCTTCAAACACTTAACTACCACACAGTTTGGGTGCTGCAAGCCGCCGGTGCAATGTGGATTCAAACCGAACGGAAGTTCGTGGGAAGCGCCGCCGGAAGCGGGTGCAGCAGTGAACGGGTCTGATTGCAGGGCTTGGAGCAACAAGGAAGAGAAAATGTGTTTCGATTGCGATTCATGCAAAGGTGGGGTGCTAGCGAGCGTGAGGAAGCAGTGGAGACTTCTGAGCATATTCAATGGGTTGGTGTTTGTGCTTCTGAGCAGCATCTACGTCTTAGGCTGCTACGCCATCAGGAACAACCGATTGGACTACTCCAATTACACCGCCGAGAGAAAGATGAGAACGAAAATACCCTTGAAACCAATTCCCCATTGAACCCATGCATGCATCTCATGAACTAGTAGTACACCTTTTACTCTTTTTCACCACATCAATTTACTTATCACCTACTTCACATTTTTCGCTTTCTCTTTTTTCTTTGATGTTGTATAAAACACTAAACAAAAAATATCTACACATTTATTTTCTTCCTTTACCACCTCTTGTTTGTTTGCTAAGAAATAAAGAAACATGATAAAGAATGAAGAAAACAGCGTTGCTTTCATGGTAGAAATTAAGGGAAAAAAAATGTAATTACAGTATATTTTATGCCCTTAACACCAATTTCATCCGTTGTAAAATAGTTGTTTTTCGCTTTGTTAAATTGTAAAAAAAACATTATTCATATTTTATTGCTATTTGTTGAAGATGGGTGAAGAAAGAAGAAAGGTTGATGGAGGAAAAAGAAAGGTTGAAGAATAAAAAAATGAAGAGGAAAGAAAACAAACTAAAGAAGAAAAAAGGCAAAAGCTAGAAGATGACAAACGATAACTGGTAAAAAGAAAGAAGACTCTTTGATATTGGTAAGAGTTCAAGAACATCTTCCTTGTAAAGTCAAGATGAAGAAGAAAATAATTTGAGAATCCAAAGACATAGAAAGGCAAGATGAATGCAAAACTCTTCCACCAAAGATCACCAAGCCACACATCAAAATTCCAAAGTGCTTTGGTAATGCCCCCAAAAGATATTTGGAGTAGAAAGTCAAAGTTGAATAAATTTTTTACGTATATGCTTATGAGACCACTGTGGTTAATCTAGCTAGTTTATAATTTCAAGTCTATGCTACATAGTTAAAAAAACTCAGATTGTGGACGAGGCATGAAAATGCCCATAAAATCGTGCCACTAACTTAAAAATTGTATGCATGAGATATTTATTTCTTCTTTTTACAATAAATAACTACACATGAAGCTCCAAGAACTTCATTAGGAGTCACAAAGTGTTCATGAGTAACTTTAATCCCTTTGCACAGACTACTACTTTCAATCTGATGCTTCAAATATGTAACTTGCAGAGGCGACAAGTTCATAAACACTAAAACTCAAAATGTCAGCATCTGTTCGACTATGATGTTTTCATTCAACTCGGTTGGTTAATCCCATTGTAAGGAGTTTTATTTTAAACAACAATAACCAATACCAATTGATAAAAATATTATCTCATGAGTCGATAATCCTGCCCTCAGTGAACCTTTTTTCTGTAAAACTAAGCCTCCCACAAGAAAAAGGTTTTAAAAAAAGATTTCAAAGTACAATTCAAACTCTTCTATTCATATTTTATTTCCATCTCTACAAATGGGAATTAGTTATATACCATTTGTGCATTATTTTCTAATTGACGAAATATTATTCTTTTACAGTACCAAAAAAAAAAAAGTTTTAACTGTGAACCATAATGACTCTTGAATAACATGACAGCTTTATATTTTAGAACTTTGGTTAGTTTCTGTAAGCTGCTGACGCAAAACCCTTCTCATAACCTTGTTGGAGGCCGTCCTTGGAAGAGATGGCTGTGGTACTACTTGAGAAACCTACACAAATGAGCATGTATTTAGAGCACTAAACTGCTGTGATAATGAAAGAACTTGCTCAATAATAAAAAGGAGAAAACAGACACAGTATCATAGATGACATTGATGTAGTTTTCCAATTAGATTTAGACATTCATCTGGGTAAGTAATGTGAGATAACATTTAATGGAATTCTATATTATGCAGATTATTGAATTAAAACTCTAATTCTAATTGAAAAACAACACCAACAATACCATATGTGCTCTATGTAAGTTTTGTCCAAATAAGAGACTTAAACATGGAAATATGAAAAAAAATGTCTAGAGCTGAATTTGCTCTTAGCTGATCTATTCCTTTATATGAGTTCAGTAAAATGCAAAGATAAGATTATCTACACATAGGTGCTAGATAGGTGATACAAAAGATGGGTTAACCTATTCTAAAAAGGTTAACCCCCTTCAGATTAGTTAAGCAATTTTGACACTCCCTCTCAAGATGGAACATAAAGATTATATACCAAGCTTGGAACTAATGTATTGAATTCAAGGTCTATTTAAAAGACTGAGTCAAAATATCTGCAAGTTAATCATTTGAGTTGACAAATTTCTTGCAAATTTTCTTGGGCAACAACTTCTTCCAAATAAAACTACAATCAATTTCTATATTTATGGTTCAATCATGAAATACAGAATTGGAAGCTAATATGAATAGCTATTTGGTTACCACAGGATATTCTCATTTATTGTATCTCACAATTTCAGCTACTGAAGGAACTTTTTATCAACACATGTTGTATCTCACAATTTCAGCTATGAAGGAACTTTTTATCCACACAAACTCATAAGTGAGTGTCAAAATTCCTTGACTTATGTTGTACAAAGTAACGGAGGTGACCCAGATGCGTCATCCACTAATCCTTCCTGTGGCAGCGTGTGGGGAGGAGTTTCCCTCCGAGAGTGATAGGGTTCTCCATTGCTAAGGTGCTTTAGATATAGTGCTTTCAAGCGAAAATTATGCCTGCTGATGGCAACAGTGAGTACTGCGTTGTGCCATTTGACGACAAACTCAACCAAGTGTTAGTTAAGACTTAAAGACAACGATGGAGGATGGCCAGTGACGGTGGCCTCCGATGGACTACAACATGGCACAGATAGCGGTGAACACACCAGAAATGACAAATAGAGCAGAATCAACCCGCTCTACCCACTCTTATACCAACTTAAAGAGTGGAAATTTGAAAAAATGCAAGAGAGCTTAATTATCTCTTAGCTGATCCATTCATTTATATGGGCTCTTACATCAGTAAAATACACAAAAAGATATGAACTATAGATAGGTGCTAGATAGGTAATACCAAAAATGAGTTTACCTACTCTAGCACATTAACCTCCTTCACATAAGTAAAACAATTATCACAAAGAGAAATACTAAGCACACAATTTTTAACATACTCTCTTTTATTAACTGAAATTTATTGAAATCATAAAATTTTATGGATCCCACATCATATTAAATTTATAATAAATTTTAATCAATAAAACAATGTATTTAGAAAGAGTGTATTCCTAGTACTCTTCTAATAGGAAAATAATCAGTACCCGAAACAGTGGATTTAGTTTCTTTTGGAGAGCTGAATTAAAAGACATCCTCAATTGGTGTAAATCTTGCTTGGAATTTGCATCCTTGAATACTACTACTATAGTCAACAACTCAGGTCCACCACCAGAAGGTGGTACTCCTATTGCAGCTGTTTCCAGAATACTGCTATCTACTTCATTGCATATGCGTTCAATCTCAACCGAACTCACCTGTCCACTCAAACAGCATGAAATGTCAGAACACACTAATAAAGTAGAATTCTAAAACTTTTCAAACCATATACAGAAAAAGACTAGTCTTTCTCAGACAGAGAAACCTTTTTATTAAGAAAGAAAACATCAATAGAATTGAGAATGTATATGATTGGAAGTACAAAAAAAATATAGCAAATTTTAGTTAAAAAGGCTTTAATGAAACAAGCCTCAACTACTTGATATCACCAAGATAAATATATTTTCTCTGTTTCAATGATTAGGCTGCACACTATCCAACTCATGCCACATATCCTTAGTAGAGACTAACATTTAATTTTGATGCATTCTACTAAGGTTATTTTCATGTAATATTTTAGATTAATATGCCAATTAAGTGACCATGATTCTCTCTCCCTACAATTTTCTACCAGCTATAGAAGATTATTACACCCTAGGGAGATCCTCTGCAATTGCATTTTGAATCTAAAATATTCAAAACCTACCAGTCTTTGCTTATATCTTTGTAAGAGACACCAAAATAAATAAATAAATGTAAAATGAGAATGACACACGGCAGATAACAATTGTACCAAACGAAGTTAATACACGAACTCAAGAGGAATCATAGCATACTTGTATACATCAAAATCAGTGACAGAACATCACCTTGTTCCCAGGAACTACATAAAGAAATAGAGAATGTTTGCTTTTCTCTAAAAGAGGTTAATTTTTATTTGACATCATATGTTCATATTCATAAACAATCTAAATAATTTACTAATATCTAGGCAGGATGTTTACCTTGATTCCCCCAAGGTTCATTGTGTCGTCTGCACGACCATGTGCATGATAGTATCCTCTAGCAGTACGCTCAAATACATCCCCATGCCTCCGTAAAACCTGATAAGAGAATCTCAACTGTATAATCTCACATAACCCAAATACACAATTACCACGTAATAAATGGTATGCCCACCTTTCCATTCAATAGAGGCATTCCTTTGAAATAGACACCATAATGGTCAGCATTCAGCAGTGTATTTGATGCCCCAAGCATGAGGGAACCAAGAGCCAGCTCGCCTATTCCCGGAACATTTTGTGGCTGCAATAGAAAAGAAGATTGAAAATTTTTTCTCAGTATTATTAGTTTGCTCATGAAAAGTGAAGGGCCATAGATCATTTGAAATTTTATCAGTTTGTAAAAACTCAGCATCATATCTTCTGGAACTAAAACAATAAAATATAGACTGTCTTGGTCATTGTGAACTCAAAAATACAGTGGTCACAAAAAATCTTATGACTAGGATTATCGAACATTACTTATAAAGTCATGTCATATGTTACGTGCCTTCTGAAGAGTTGGCAAAACAAGATAGAGGTGACTCAAATAGACCTGTTTCTGTATTATTCAACAATTAGCCACCCAAAACAGAAGCACAAGAATTACAAAGGAATTCCTTCCTTTCACACAGGGCATTCCTTATCACAACAAACTATCCTTCTTATCTCAACACCCCGTAAGATAAGAATATATCAACTTTCTCGAAAAGTCTCAACCCTCTATAATGATTAACTACTTTTATTTTTAAACTTATTCCTATAATACACTTTCTAACCCCTCTCATTACTTCTCTTCCGAACATTACCCGCCACTGCTTTAACAATCTTGTCCTCAAGGTTGAATTTTGGAAATTGGTTTTGTATGGTAGAAATGTCTTCCCATGTAGCCGCTTCTAGACCTCCCTCTTGCCATTTCACTAGCACTTGTTTTATTGGCTGACCTTGGTGCTATATAATCCTTCTATCCAAAATCTGGCTTGGAAAACAAACTGAAACTTGTCCCTGTAGTTCATTTGGCAGTTCTTTCTCAACTGGGTGACTTCCTACTAATATTTTCAATTGAGATGCATGAAAAACTGGAGGTATGCGGGAAGCCTCGAGAAGTTGTAACCCATTAGCCACAGATCCCACTTGTTTGAGGACAACATAAGGATCATAATAGTGTGCTAACAGCTTTAGGTATAACTGTGTAGGCCTAGAAGTATGTCTATGAGGGCAAATATTTAGGTACACCTAATCACCTGCTTTTATCTGTGATGGTTTCTTGTGTCAGTTAGAAAATTTAACCATTTGGTATTGAGCTCTCCAAATGAAATTTGAGCTGCTAGAGGGCTTCTTTTCTTGTCATCAAGTCTTGTGCTACAACTTCCATAGCCGTTTCCCCCAGTACCAATTTGGCCAATGATAGTGGAGATCTTGTGCAGTCAGCTACCCCTTGAAAGCTGTTGTTGTACCAATATTTGGAATGAAATTAACCCATGTCTTAGGTTTCTCTAAGCTGAAACATCATAAATATTTTTCCAACGTCCTATTTAAAACCTCAATTTGCCGATTGAACTTCGGATGATAAGCAGTACCCATTTTGAGTATTGTACCCTGCAATTTAAACAACTCCTTCTAGAAAAGGCTCAAAAAGGTAGTCTCTATCACTAACAATAGAAGAGGGAATACCATGCAACTTAAAAAAATTCTGCAATAGTTTTGGCAATGAAATAGCCATAGTTGCTAAGTGTACACCACTACCAGGATAGCATCATAGCCATTTGATTTAGGAAGACTTACAATAAAATCCATGCTTATAACTTCCCATACTGCCATAGGAATAGGTAAAGGTTGGAGGAGGCCCTGAGGTGAAGATGTCTGATATTTATTCTGCTGGCAGACCAGACATGTTGCCAAAAATTATGTTATTGTTTTCTTCATGCCAATCTAATATACAGATTGAACTATTCGCCGATAGGTGCAAAAAATTATTGAATCTCCTCCCATAAGTGTCATGTGATATTGATGGAGAAGTTTTTGAATGCAGCTTGAGGATGCTGACAAAACCAAACATCCCTTGAGTTGAAAGAAATAGATGGAATGTATTTCTGATATGTGTTTACAGTCTCAATTTATAGATTATTTACAACCTAATGAAGGAAAAAAATAATACGTAATTAAAGCTATACAAATCAAATCACTAAAGATATCAAATATGTCATAATAAATAGAGAATGGAATCTGCACTTAATTACGGAAAAATTATCTCCTAATTATGCAACACTCCCCCTCAAGTTGGTGAATGTATATCTATCATTCACAACTTGCAAGTAAGATCTTTAAACTATTTTGTGGGAAGTCCCTTAGTAAACATATCTGCCAATTGGAGTCTTGAAGGAATGTACTTGGTGGCTATTAGACCATTCTCCAACTTCTCCTTAATGAAATGTCAGTCTATCTCTACGTGCTTTGTTCAGTCGTGTTGAACTGGATTGTGTGCAATACTGATGGCGGACTTATTATCACACGCCAAACTCATAGGAGCTTCATATTTTATTTTGAGGTCATTGAGTATGATCTTCATTCATAATAGTTTCCAAACCCCTTGAGCCATTACTCTAAATTTTGCCTCTGCACTTGATCTTGCAACTACATTTTGTTTCTTGCTCCTCCAAGTCACCAGATTTCCACCCAAGAACTTGCAATAACCTGTGGTGGATCTCCTATCAACAATTGATCTTGCATCATCAACATCAGTATATACTTTCATGGACAAGTTTGCCTCCTTTTTGAATAGCAATCCTTTCCCTGGAAAGGCTTTTAAGTACTGAATAATTCTATTTACTGCCTACAAGTGTCTTTCTCTTGGATCATGCATGAATTGGCTAACCACACTAACTGCATAAGCTTTGCAACAACCTTTCCTTGTTCAGTGGCCCATCTTTCCAACGCACTTTGTCAACTCTCCATTGTATCCCTTCAAGGATCCGAAAGGTCAGACCAAACTTGTTACGTGTCTTCTGAAGAGTTGGAAAAAGAAGATAGAGATGATGTAAAAACAGACTCGTTTCTATATTATTCAACAATTAGCCACCCAAAACAGAATAACAAGAATTACAAAGGAATTCCTTCCTTTCACACAGGGTATTCCCTGTCACAACAAACTATTATTCTTCTTCTCTCAACACCCCACAAGATAAGAATATATAGACTTTTTCAAAAAGTCTCACCCCCTATAATGTTTATTTTAACTTATTCCTATAATACACTTTCCAACACCTCTCATTACATCCTTGTCTAACACACTAGCATATGAAACACTAATAATTGTGCCAAGTAATACTTCAATCAATAGAAAAGTTTAATGAATAGCACTTACAATAGGATGGCCATTATCACCAAGAATATACAAACTACAGCCAATAGCAGGCGTACTAAAAGCAGCTACTGTTTGTGCTTGTAGTAGTGATCCACACACAAATCCACCCCCAATTTCTGTACCACCACAATATTCAATGACAGGCTTGTAGAGAGCTCTTCCCATCAACCAAAGGTATTCATCTACATTAGATGCTTCACCAGAGGAGGCAAAGCAACTACATCATTCAAAAGAATATTTCCAATCATATATTGGATAACCATAAATTATATTCAAATTTATGACCTATCTCCTTGTTAGAGAGTTGTTTCACTTCAACAAAAATTACTCACCGAATAGAAGACCAATCATATCCAGATGTGGAATTTGCACTTTTCCAACTCCGTACAATACTTGGAATAACACCAAGCATTGTTACTTTAGAATCCTGAAAAAGACACAAGTATAAAGAGTGAAGAAAAGGATATACAAAGTAATCCTAAGGATTGACCAAAATAGAGCATAACTATTGTGATGTGTTTTGCTTGTTAAACCGTAGATCTAAGGCAAGGGATACTTGACTGAATGTATTTTCTAGCATTCCAGTAATTCATTTTTCTATCTTAATCTTGAAGTTTGAGAGAAAAAGAAAAACAGAGAGTTTGAAAAGTAATTCTAAAAGATATAATTAGCCCAATGACAAAAAGAGTATTGTTGTGTGTAATATATACATAGTAGAATGCATAGTTGTCATAGAGACAACTATCATAAGTAAAAGCACAGTTGACTAACAACTTTCTAACTATTGGTACAAAAAAATTAACACCCAAGGAGGCACTTGAATAACTCTTCATGTATGCAACATGTTGAGTCAAGAGAAAATATTTTGCTAAGCTACAACAAGATATTGTAATCATTACAAGTGTGTTGTTGTAAGATACTAAAGATCTTTTCGTAATCATTACTTTAGGAATAGATTTCTCAATATATGAAAGCTTATGTAATGTTTCCTTGAATCAATTCAATAAGATATTTTCTCTCGTACAGTTTAATCTTTTCTCAAGTCAATACTTACAACCTCCTCCCCACAAACTCAAGGTGGTTGAGTTCTCGTACCAGACTCTAGCACTTTGTATTTGTCTCTAAAAATTAGGAATCGTGCTGGACAGAGAGTTTTTGCCAAGACATCTACCACAAATTTGATGCAGGGATGTGTCAAACAGTAAGTTGCTTAGCAAGAATTCTTTTCTTGACGAAAAGTAGTTCAATTTCCATGTGTTTAGTTTTAACATGAAGGACTAGATTGTGAGAAAGAGATACGACACTGATTGTCACAAAAGACTTTGGATATAAAGAAAGAAACACTGAGTTTATTGAGAAGAGTTTTATCCCACAACAATTTTGAGGTAACTTGAGCTAGGCTTTTGTAATCAACTTCTATACTTGATTTGGCGGTTTGTTGCTTTGTTGATCACCAAGAAATCAGATTAAGAGCAAGGAACACAACTGCTTCAGAAATATATCTTCTATCATCAAGGTCAGCTACCTAATGTGCATCACAAAAGGCTTGGAGAGAAAGGTCATTTAGATGTCTCTAATTGAAGATGTTCACAAATATTAGGGTACAATAGAATGATTTTATTGCTAAAAGTACACTAGATATAAATACAACATTGGAAAATTAATTTAGGAAATATAATAATATCACTTAATGTAATCAGAACCCTATGATTCAGGGATATAATCAGATTCCTATTATTCAAGGATATAATGAGATCCCTATGATTCAGGGATATTTCTGTTATACACTAATTATAATTTGCTAAATATGGAATAATAAAATATGATTGCTGACACTCCCCCTCAAGCTGTTGAATATGCATTTTCCATTCCCAACTTGGAAACAATCATTTCAAAGTTGTTGTTATTCAACCCTTTTGTTAGAAAGTCTGCAAGGTCTTGAGAGGAGACATATGGAATGCATATTTGACCACTATCTAATTTTTCTTTGATATAATTGATCAATTTCAATGTGTTTAGTTCTATGATATTCCATCAAATTATGAGCTATGCTAATAGTAGATTTATTATCACATTAAAGTCTCATTGGTTCATCCCACTTTATTCTTAAGTCTTCCAAGATGATTTTTAGTCATAGTAGTTCATAGATCCCTTGTGCCATTGCCCTGAACTCTACTTCAACACTGGATCTTCCTACCATATTTTGTTTTTTACTCTTCCAAGATACAAGATTCAATTAAGGAAAGTACAATATCCAGTAGTTGATCTCCTATCCACAATTGACCCAACATAGTTAGCATTTGTATATACTTGAGATTTACATTCCAATTTTGTTTCAACAAAATTCCCTTGCCTGGAGTCCCTTTCAAATATTGCACAATCCTTAGTGCAACTCGTAAGGGAATCTCCTTTTGTTGGTGCATGAACTGGCTAACTAGACTCACTACAAATGCAACATCAAGTCTAGTGTGACACAAATATTTGAGTTTGTCAACTAATCTCTAATACATTTCCTTGTCAACAATGGTGTTTTCTTCTACATTTCCCAACTTCATATTTGGATCAATTGGTGTACTTGCAAGCTTACATGCTAGCTTACCAGTTTCCTTCAGAAAATCAGTAGTGTATATTTGTTGGGATATGAAAATATCCATTTTAGAATTGGTTACTTCAATTTTCACGAGGTCTTGATTTCAAACTCCTTACCTAGATGTTGGCTTAATAATCGTTGCTCCTCTTCATCATCACCTGGCATTATATTATCATTCACATACACTAGTAACATTGCTACTCCCTCTGACTCATTGTATATAATAAATAGTGTGTGATCTTTTTAGCTTTGTCTGAAGCTCAAACCTATCATAACTTTAGGAAATCATCCAAACCATGCTCGTGGTGATTATTTTAGTGTATACAATGCCTTTTCCATATTGCAAACAGTATTGACAACAGCTTTCCAGAGGACAATTCCATGTAAATCTCCTCTCCAAGTTTCCGAGAAGGAAGACATGTTTTACATCAAATTATCGCAAGTTCCAACCATAATTAGCCACTAGAGATAATATATTGTTGCATAATTATGAGATAATTATTCCATAATTAGTGCAGATTATGTTTTCTCTTTATTAGGATAGATTTAGTATCTTTTGGTGATTTGATTTGTATAGCTTTAATTACCTATTATTTCTTGCTTTAATTACCTATTATTTCTTTCATTAATTAAGTTGTAAATAGTCTATAAATTTAGACTGTAATCACATTTGTAAATACATTCATAAATATATTCAATCTTCTTCTTTCAACTTGGTATCAGAGCTCCCAATTTGGGAGACGCTTCTGCAATTATTTTCTTCTTCTGGGCAGCCTTCATAACTGCAATTATTTTTTTCTGGGCAGCCTTCATTGCTGCAATTATTTTTTCTAGGCAACCTTCATTGCTGCAATTATTTTTTCTAGGCAGCCTTCATTGCTGCAACTGTTTTTTTTTTCTTTTCTCATTGACCACCACCTTGCACCGTTGATCGCCACTGCCACCGACCACCACCAGAAACCATTGCCGGAAAATTCATTTTTGTGACTAGAGATAATATACCCTCATTGTATTCATTTTTGTGACTAGGGAAAATGTTTCCGAGTAATTCCCTCCATAAGTTTAAGTGAATTCCTTAGCTAATGACCTTACCTTGTACCTTTCAATGGATCCATCAACCTTGTATTTATAGTATATGTCCATTTGCTTCCTATTGGTGTTTTCTTCCATTTGGTAGAGTAACCAATGTTCAAGTACTATTCATTTCTAGTTCCTCATTTCAAGGTCCAAGGCCTATTTCCATTTTCTCTCAGTAAATGCCTCAGATACAGAGGTAGGTGTTGTGGTAGTGTTTAGGCGTGTAAGGAAGTCTTTATGAGTAGGTGAGAAGTGTTTCAAGGGTAGATAATTGGCTAAAGGGTGTTGTGCCTTGGTGGTATGTTTTTCTTGTCTCTTTCCAAAGGGCAATTGGAATGTCTAGGTCCTCATAGGTTGGTGTTAAACTGGATTCTGGTTCCTGTGCAGTTGAGAAATCAGAGATTGATTTACTAGAGATTACAGAATTAGGAAAAATAGTTTACTCATGTAATGTTGGATTGGATTCATGGACATGGCAGATTCTTGAATGGTATTTGTCTTCCTTGTATAAACAATATTTTTCCCAAATCTTACATCATCCCTATCTTGGGTGGATTTAGTGGGTTCAGTGGGTTGAAGAATTTGTTTCTTTTCCAGTCCTTGTTTCTCGTACAAGTCTAACATTAAGTTGATTAAGAAAACAACAATTATTGAAATAGACTTTCTTTGTTAACTAGTCTAAGTAGAACAAACAAATATACTATTATGCCACTAAATTACATATAACAAATGGTAAAAACTAACAACATTTTATAGATCAAGAGCTGAAAGGTGTAGGCTTCAGAACACACTACATCCATCCAGTTGTGTAATAGAACAAAAATACATGCAATATGTTTGACCTTCCCCCAAATGCACGTACCTACTAGTAGATCTTATACTTTAAATGATAAATTAACTAGAGTAAAAAGATCTTAGATGAAAAAACTGCTAAAAATTATAGTTTCTATTTACATTTCAGTGAATAGAGACAAAAAATGAACATGCACTTTTAGTTTATGATTTGTTTGCTTGAGTTCATGGAAATATAAAAGTAAAACAGAAATAATAACAGAATATTATCTTCTAAACATGTACTTGTTTTTCTTCAGATATAGTAAATTCTGAGAATGTACCAGTCTGGATGAAAAACAAGCATTCACAGTTCACAGGAAACAAAAGCTATAAACGACTGAAAATTTAGAACATAAAAATATACTTGTACGAACTTGGCAAAGCCAGACCCAAGAGGGGATCCAACATATAAAGCCATCGAAGCTCCATTTAGCAAGGATGCATATACTAGCCATGGCCCCATCATCCATCCAAGATTAGTGGGCCAGCACACCACATCACCTTTACGAATATCCATGTGGAACCATGCATCTGCAGCAGCTTTTAGAGGAGTAATATTGGTCCATGGAATTGCCTTTGGATCACCTATACCACCAAATAACATGATGTTAACTTAGCTCTTGGCCAGCTTCATATCGTTAAAGAAGTGTTGACATTGATCCTTTTACCTCAAATATCCTTTATCAACAATACAAAGCTTTTTTTTCTCTAATATGTATCCTTTCAAGCCAAAACACAAAATTCTTACCTGTTGTTCCAGATGAAAAGAGAATGTTTGTAAATGTTTCTACTGGTTGTTCTGTTGCTATGAATTCCTTGCCTCTGTAGGTTGCATGACAACAAATGAGAATTAGAGTTCCAAGAGAATATCATAAACAATTGAAACTTCTCATGCTGTAATTAGCTGAGCATCAGTGAACATGATAATATGGTAGTAAAGGCATATCTTCGACAAATATTTTATTGTTTCTAATAATTTATTTCATAAATAGAGAATATCTATGAATAAATAGATTAAAGTGCATACTTGAGACTATAGACTTTCTCCAAAAAATCATGCCAAGAAAGATCACTGTCGCGCAGTTTCATGCTAAATTCAGATCCTTTGGTAGGGATAACTACTGTCATAGGTGAATCTGCATCTACAACTCTACTGCATTTGTGAAGCAACAATATGAGACACCAAATTTTTTAGCAACAAAGTGAACAACTCAACTACAGTGTCTTAACCAAATAGGGAAAAGGATTTTCACCTGTACAGGGGTATACTTTTGTCGCCACGCCTAATGAGATCCTGAAAAATGAAATATGTTAAAGGAATAGGTAGAAAAGGATATGAAAAAACTAAATAATTATAACACCACAATTAGCCACAAAATTGACAACCACTTTAACAATAAGAATAATAATAACCAACCCATTGAGAAATAAACTGGTTCTTCAAACACGTTCAAATTATTGGTTCATATGAAGGAAAAGGAGGAAAAAAGAGAACAGTGATTGGATAATTTAAATACATTGCTTAGATGTAACTCCTATTTATAAAAGGTGTTTGTCATGTAGTCCTTTAGCACTAAAAAATCATACTAGTGATCGTGACATCTCCAACCGATTCATCTGAGTGACAGGTTCTTTCTCCCTTGAATCATATCAATAGTGACTTATGTTGGGTATGAATCACACCATCCTGAAGTAGACTAGCCCCTAACTTTGGTTGAGATCAATTCTAGCCCTAGTCTCCATCACAAATGTTGCCCTGTCCCATCTCATCTCATGGCCTCATTTCTTGTTCTAAATGCCACATTGTGTTATATTTTTTAATTCATTTTTCTTTTAGTATGCTTAGTTTTATAGTACTGCCATATGACCAACAATACTTTATTGTAATGAATGTTGATCTTCAAAGACAAAACACAAGAAAAAAGAAAGTAGGGGTGGCAGAAATGAGAATATTAGGATGAATGTGTAGCCACAAAAAAAGGGACAAAATACATCATGATTGTTTATGAGAAAATACTGGCATGACACCTATTGAGGAGAAGATGATAGAAAATTGGATGAAATGGTTTGGACATTTGTAAAGAAGGGCTATTGACATTTGTAAAGAAGATCAATTGAGATATCATTGAAAACAGTAGATCACATGGTTTTCAACCATCTAAAAAGAGAGAGAAATAGACCAAAGACACCAGAGAAAATTATAAAGGATATCTTATGGTGAATAAAATCCTAAAGAATTTGGTTTATGAGTAAGCGTCACATAATCCCATATAATTCACCTTACCTAGTATGATAAGGCTATTATAGTTGTTTTTTTTATGTCAATAAGTTCAGTTATAAACTTAAAGCACAATAAGTTTTAACTTGGAGTTGTTGTATCTTCGAACGATTGCATGATTTTTAGTCCTTTGAAAAGGAAGAAAAGGAGACCAAGAAAGACACTGGGTAAGTTATTACAGGAGATCTCATGATCATCAATATTTCTAAAGATTTCATTTTTCAACTGAATTGAATGGCGTTTGTGATCATAGCCGACATCACGAAGTAAGACAAGGCTTTGTTGTTATTGTTGCTATTGACAAGTTTCGCTATAATTCATGATTTGTTCCTTAATCAGGATTAGAACATGTTGGAGATCCCACATCGACTAGATATTAGAGCCTTTCATAGTATATAAGTGGGTGCAAACCCCATCTCATAAGTTGGTTTTATGAGATTGAGTTAGGTTTAAAGTTCACTTCTTAATATGGTATCAGAGTCATTTCGAGCATATCCTAGAAGTGTTTATTGGGCTTATCAGGCCACCTGCTATCAAACCGTTATTGGACCACTTATAATATATTGTTCCACGCACGAGTTGTCACTCTCAGCGTGAGGGAAGTGTGTTGGAGAGTCTTTCATAGTTTATAAGTGGGTGCAACCCTCACCTCATAAGCCGGTTTTATGAAGTTGAGTTAGACTTAAAGTTCACTTCTTAATAGAACATATAGGGGCTGCTACCAACATTTTGTATTACATCATATGAATATTTCTATTGCTTATGCAGCAAACATTATCTTTCTATTGCTTCTGGGGTGTTTGTTCATCTCTTTATTCTTGGAGATTCTTAATGTGGTTTGGTTTATGTAAAAGGGTTGGGATACCCCTTTTGTATCCCTC
>Ga0123342_1004282_pt1 | contig 21915 bp, 5 predicted proteins | sample Turbeawhitnodule_FD_89960 | JGI IMG/M metagenome (GOLD analysis project Ga0123342, IMG submission 89960) | Root nodule microbial communities of legume samples collected from Mexico - Turtle bean Mexico white nodule | ecosystem: Host-associated > Plants > Roots > Nodule | place: Mexico: Nepantla...
GTAGTAATAATTAAAATTAATTATAAAATTACAGAAAAAAATTAATTAAAATAAATTTTAAAATAATAATAATAAATATAAATAAAATAAATTAATAATAATTAAATAAATTTATTAAATAAGAATATTAATAATAATACGTTTCTTTTAATGTTATTTTAACAATATTACTAATAAAAATAAATAATAATAATAATAATAGTAATAAATTATAATATAACAAAAAATAAATTTATATAATAATATATAATATTAATTATAGAAATAAATATAAAATTAATAACATTGTAATCTTATATTTCTATCAGTTTTATTTTTAATTAAAATAAAAAATATTAATAATTTTTCATTTTCCGACAATTTTATATAGTTGGTATGTTTTTTACCATCAATTCTTACAAATTAAAATAATTTTTAGTTACAAAAAACTAAATATACAAATAAATTAATTAATTTTTTAATTATTTTTAAACACAAGAGAAAATTTGTAATTTTATTATTTATTAATTAAAAAATTAAATTTCAATCAAATTCATCATATCACTAGTAAACCTTCATAATTTTTTTTTTCACTTTCTATTCTATTTATCTTAATACAATCAATCTCATTTTTTCCACATTTTTTCCTTTAAATCTACTCAATTTTCATCCTTTAAATCCAATCTCAAATCTAATTTTATTTTAGTCCACTCAGATCCAGGTTTAGCCGAGTCGACATGGATCCAGATCTAACTGAGTTATCTTGAGTCTAGGTTGAGTCGAATACTAAATTCGGGTTGAATCAAGTCAACTCGTATTCAAATCGAAATAGATTTAATCTAATTAAAAAAAATATAATTTAAGCTAAATTTAATATAGATTTAATCTATTTTAAATAAATTTGAAAATTTTCAAATAAATCTAACTAAAATGAATCTTGATGTTATATCGAATTCATTTTGTTAAATCTGGATTGAATCTAAAATGGATTTTGAAAAATCCAATCAATAACCAACTGAATCGTAACCTTAGGTGGTTCCTCCAATTAGGGGTGCGGGTCTTAAGGTGGTCTTATCATATCTAATTCTATGACTATGTGGACCGTTTGATATAATTGCAAGGACAATGATATTGATGGTGATCAGTCATTCAATGCTGGTACTCTTTATTTTAAGACACAACTTCCTCTTAGAGATCTATTCCACCTTCCTATTTCTCTTCATCTTTTTTTTTTTTATTTTTATAAACTTGCATTAGATTGTATTTGATCACTGGATAGTAAAATAATCAAAATTGATCAACTTTGTATTACAACTAATTAACCCCATAAAAAAAATTAATTAGTAAATGAGAACTTGTGTGTGAAGTACCATTCTTATCAACTCTGCTAATTCAGCTAATGATTGAAACTTGTGATTTATTCATTCTTAGTACAATTAAATAAATGTGATGTAATTGAATGTGGTATTATGAATACTATGAGTGAGTCAAATTCTTCTAACTTCACTTCATAGTCTTGTTCTTCCTTCAATCATGTCTGGGTTTGGGTTGGAAGGAAAACCAAAACAGAATTTCAAAAATATTTATAGGAACAATAAGATTGCTTAAAATAATTCAGATCACGTCTATTTTTTTTTAATTATTTTGTTTTATTTGCTAAATTGCTTTTTCTCCTTTTTTTTATTTTTTATTTTATATAAGTGCATTTCTTTTAAAAAAATATGTTCGTGCCCAATAATGACATGCTGTATCTGTATGTTTATATGAGAATAATCCAATTTCCTCAGTCAAAACCACTTTTCTCCTTGATTAGAACCTTATTCCCACAAAAAGTCAATTAAAGATAAAACATTAAGGTCTAAAATTGACAAGAATACACATGAATTAGATTTTATCATTGACATATGAAACATGATTCTTATTCATCATATTTCCATAAGAATAAAAGCTTAATCATAATGAGATTTTCAATATAGGATTTTTTTTTATATCAAGAACTTGTTTTATTGATATACGAGGAAGTTTAAGATTAGTGCATAATAAGTAATTTATTTACTTTAAGTTATAAAATTATAAATAGAAGATAAAAGAAACTCATTTTTTATTTATAAAAAATATTATCCTTTTATAGCCTTAAATTCCCAACTTCTTTTCAAGACTTTAAAACAAATTTCTATCATTTTCTCTTTTAAAAAGAATGTTAATAACAAGTTAGAACCTTCCAATTTTTTCTAGTTATATAACAACTTTTTTTTTAAGAGTATAGAAATTATGAGAAGAATAACTAAGTCTTTTATTTGAAACCATATCTTCTTCAAGACAAGATATTAGAGAGGTTTGACATTGGGTCATGATTAAGATACAACTTTCAAACATAAAACTTTAAGAAAATAAGTTTGTAAATATATTATTCATCTTACTTATTTCTATCTAATATAAGACTTACATCTCATACTTAAATACTTAAAATTTTATTTGGTATCTCCCATTTGAAGAATTTGCACTTCTGAAATGGAAAACCAAAATTTGAATTTTTTTTATTTGATCAATTAGAGTGTTTCGTTATTATTTTGGTGTAATAAGATTATTTGTAAGTTGAATCAATGTTGACTTTTAAATTGATATACTTGGTGAATAATTTTATGTTATATTTTTTTAGATATTATGGTGTTCATATAATTCATTTTAGTTTAATGTTTAACTTTGGATTTACTTTGTACAAGAGATTTATTTTTCCACATGGATATAGTTGAGCTCATGAAAGTGTTGATATAATGTACTTTAATTTAATTTTGAATGTTGAGTTTATTTTTCCTAACATGTGTTTCTCATGTATATAGTTGAACTCATGAAAGTGTGGAAAACCCACTAATATAAATATTTGAGTAAGAGGTTCACTCAAACGAATGTGATAGAGTTCTAAAATGTGTGAAAGGTCCATTGATGTATATATTTGTGTTAGAGGCACCCATACATTTATGTATGAGCTCATAGAAATGTGGAAGACTTGTTGATGTATATGTTTACATTAGATGTTCACCCACATGGACATGAGTACAAATACAAGGATTTGATTGTGAACATAGGAATGTGGGAGACACATTGTAGAGTGCATCACTTTTAAAATTTTTTTACATCATTGAAGTAGGATTATACTAAATTAGAAATATTAGTAGCTTCTAATCAAAATAATAACCAACTTTATCATATTAATATGATTGTAGATAGTGCAGTTAAACTTTATAAAGATCACACTAATAGAACAAACACTTTTTTATAATGATTAATTAACATAGATACAACTAACTTAGAAAATCTAAACTTTTTATGACAACTATCACAAAAAATTAATTAAAAATCATTTAAATATAACATATACATGTTTTCACTCTACTTTCTATGACAATTAAAATTACACTTGACATAGGAAATCACATTCTATGACATGTAGAGTTTTAACTGTTATAGAAAAACTAACATTAAGGTATAAAGGCTTGAGGTTCAAAGAGAAGGAAGGGCTAGAACACTAGAGAGGTACAGGCAAGGAGAGAAGAAAAAAGGTTAACTTGTATAAGTGAGCAAGAAATAAAATATTTGAATTTTTTTAAGATGTTTAGTATCTAGAAAATGAATGAACTAATACGTAGAGTTGAGTGAATTAGTTAATGAAAAAAGTGATGGTATAATTATAATGCAATAACAAAATTAATACGATAAATTATTTAAATAGATGTTTAATATGATGTTTTACAATTTATATGACAGAAGAATATGAAAAAAAGTTAAACATCATAATACAAGAGGTAATGATATATAATAAATAATTAGCATAAACACTCAAAATAAATATTTAGCATAAAAAAAATATTGAAATTACTTTTCTCCTTTTATATAAATAAATATATAAAATTGACTATGAAATACGTACACAGTACTTTAGATTAAAAAAAAGAAAAAATTAAGAAATAGTACGAATCATTGTAAGTACAATAAATATTTTCACATGTATTTGTATGAAGTTTAAAAAAAATGATTAAATGTAATTAAAAGTATCTAAAGTGTCTGCGAAGTATAGAACAAGACACGTGATTCCTTGGTGACACATCTTTTGTTTTGTCTTATTATCGAAGGCGGGGTTTTGTTCTGTAGCTTTTTACGCACATCACATGTGGCATAGGAGAAGGACAAAGCTTTTTCTATTCTTTCTTTCTTTCAAAATCTTTCTATATTTTGCTTTGATTTTGCATTGGAAGGGAGTTCTTGACTTCTTGCACTTCCCTTCCTACCTTAATCCATGGGATCTCTATGCAACGCTCTTCATTCATTTACTCTAAATATTTTATTCACTTCTTCTTCTCCTCACTTCAACAAACAATCTTCACAATGTGGACTTACCAAAGCCCAAAGGCTTGTTTCCATGCTCCATCCATTGAATTATGTCAATATCATTTTATTGGGCCAGGCATGATATGGAATTTACAAATCCTGGTGGTGTGAAGAAAAGGAAAGGGCAGTTTCTTCCTGCACCCCCACACTCTTATGACAAGACTAAATTGCCCTTATTAGTTTTTAAAATTCCAGAAATATCCTTAACCTAAAAAAATCCTAAAGAGGTGTAGGCAAGGATGCTCTCTTGTGCAGCCATGTCTTTCATGTTCCAGCAGCAGCACGCTTTCATGTTCTAGCAGCAGTGTGACATCTCCAAATCCTTCTCCTTCAATCTCACATTTTTTATTTGTGATTTAGAGTGTTCTTGACAAAGGTAAGTAAATTTCTTTGCTTTTGGATATGCACATCCATTTTTTATGGATTTTTGTTTCCGTAAGTGTTTTCTTCCATTCCAGATTATAGAATCCGATAGAATTTCGGATCACAAAATATGGTAAAATCTCGAATTTTTGCTTCCGGTAAAATCCTGAATTTGTGGTTCCAGGAAGATTTCGAATTTGTGAATCTGGGAAGGTTCCGAATTTATGGATCCAGGAAGCTTCCAAATTTGTGGATCCGGATTTGTGTTTTTATGGTCATCCTTTCTTCAATATATAAAACTTCATCAAAATATTTTTTCTATCTTCAAATATGATTTGCAATGATCTTCTTTTTATTTTCTTTTAATATTTTTTTTTGGTCTATAGTTTATTTATATTTGTTTAGTAGAAATGATACAAAGCTTTTTTTTTCTCTCTTTTGGTTTCAATATAATTTTATATTTGTTGTTTTTTGTTTGTATTGGTTCAACATCTTATTCATTAGTTTGTAATTTGGTTTAACTTGAATGATGTAATTGAACAGTAATGGTAAAGACTAGGGGAGGGGGTTCACAAGGTGATCGTCTACGTCCCATAGTCTCTGTTAGAAGAAAACATGTTAATGAAAAAACATGTTAATCATCATCATCCCACAAATCAACTCCATCATATAATTATTGTTCAAATTCATCAATACTGTCCATGCTTCTACAAATAAATAAAAAATGAAACAAAATCATTGCATTTCAGATCCATGAATCCATAAGTCAAAAACATTATTATGGATCCAACCATCCATAATTCAAAAAGACCATTCTGGATTCAGGAATCCATAACACAAAAAAAGAATTCTTGATTCATAAATCCATAATGCAATTGATGCATTCCGGATTCAAGAATCCATAACACAAAAAAACAATTCCGGATCCACCAATCCGTAATGCAATTTAGGCTTCCAGATTTAGCACTCCGAAAAACAACAATTTATGACCTTTTACCTTCCGGAACACCCCCTCATCTGGAAAACACAATTTAATCAATTCCGGATTCATGAATCCGGAATATATTACCGGATCCCGATATTCAGTAGCCCCTTTTGAAATTATAGGTCAAGGTTAATGTTGGAATATTTAAAATTTTGGGGGTGCAGAAAGAAAAACGTGGGGTGCAGGAAGAAGAAGCCAAAGGAAAGACACAAATTAGGCAGTTTCTTCCTGCACCCCCACGTTTTTCTACCTGCACCCCCACACTGTCATGCAAAGACTAAATTATCTTTATTAATTTTTAAAATTTCAAAATACCCTTAAAAGAATAAAAACCCCAAAAATCACAAACCATCGTGTTCTTCTTACGCAGTCGTGTTCTTCTTGCACAATGGCATCTCCGAATTGCAGAACTCCATTATCTTTGCGGTGCCTTTCAATCTCGCACATTTCTTGGTGATTTAGAGTGGTCTTGGCAACTTGGTGCTTAAAGGTAAGTAAATTTTTTTTTTTTGGATTTGTACATCCAATTTTTCTTTGGATTTTTGTTTCTGGATATGTTTTTCAAATTCCAGATTATAGAAACCGCTAGAATTTCAGATTATGGAATACGATACAATCTCACGTATTTTGGCTTGATGTTTAATGTTACTAGCCATGTCAACCTCATTAAATCGATTCATGATGAAAATCCACTCTTGTTGGATGGACAACTCTGCTGAAGTATCACCACTTGAAATATCTAAAAAGCTTAATCGTATCCAAATGAAATGCATTGACTGCAATGGTATGCTACCCACACCAAAGGAAGCCAATTCACAAGCACAAGGAAGGTCATGAGTATATCTAATGGTGCACCCACAACGAGATTTATCTAAACCAACATATTCAACTCGATCACTCTTTTTTGCAATATACTGCAAAACATATTTCGTTACAAAGCCAACCAATTTCTTATATCTTGTTACATTAAAGACATGACTCACCACATCCAAACTCTTTTCAAATGAAGATTTAATTACATTATGTTGCAAGATGATCATCTTATTCATGGAATCCCAACAAAAGCATAAGTCCCCCATTGATGTTTCAAGGATCCTCTTTAAATTCTAATGTGCAACCTCAACCCTGTTACTTGTCGTGTTGCCTAAGTGCATGACCTTATCCGTCCAAGCCTTAACAAACTTTTCTTTATGTGGATTTAACCAAGTACTAATCACATATTCAGTAAATATAAGCCATGGTGAACAAACAACATTAAATGCCTCCACACGATGTTCATATGACTCTACATTTTCACAATCAACAATAGATCCCCAAGATTCTATCACTTGATCCCATGCCTCTTTTGGATGAACAATCATTTTACATTTTGCTTTAACATTTTTATCAATGTGAAAATGACATAACAAATGAGCAGCTTCGGGGAGCACAACATTTATTGCATTCATTAGAGTAATATCTCTATCACTAACCACAACCTTTGGGTATGAATCAACTCTAAAAAACAAACCTCTCAGCTTCTCAAGGGCCCATACAAAGTTATAATGACGTTCTGATGCGAGTAACATAAATGCAGCACTGAAGGTCAATCCCGTTGAGGTAACACCAACAACTTCAACACAAGGACATCCTATACGTACTGCCATCATCAATTTAATATTAAAGGCATTCAATAACTTCACTAAATTAGGGTGTGTCCAAAATAAATCTTGCACAACATTCATCCCTTCTTCAAACCTAGACCAATGGACATACATATCTCGCTCAAGTAACATCATCAATTGTTGCATTTCAGTTCTATCACCTCGTTCTGATTTTCTGTACAAATATCGTGCATTGTAAACTTGTTTTTTTGTGGTCACATTTTTCTCATTATGCTCTTTCATTGTTACCAAAATATTTATGGGCTTCACTGCACTGTCTTTCATGTCCATAAGCATTGAAATCTCTAGAACATTACCAATGAAATCTCCATAACCACCAATGCTCTTAAAATAAAACTTAATTCTTACCTCTAGAACCCAACCAACACTTCGACAACGTAGCCTACTCCTCCACCTTGCTCCAAACAACTACAAAGACCCTCCACCAACGATTGATATTGAATGAAGAAGATGAACAGTGGCAAAGAAACTCCAGCATGGTACCCCTTTTCAAATAATACACTACAAGAAAATCATCAAATAAAAACCAATTTTTAGAGACCAAAATAATTAGTTGCAATAGTAACTAAATTAGAGACCATTTTAGAAACTAAAAAAAATGGTTTCTAAATTAGTTTATATTATTGTTAAATAGTTTCTAAATTGGTATCTAATTAGCTACCAAGATTTTAACTACTAATTATTTAGATTCTAAATTTGGTAGCAAAAACCTTGGTTGCTAATTAGATACTAATTTAGAAACCATTTAACAAAACTAATTTAGAAACAAAAAAAATATTTAGTCCCTAAAATGGTCTCTAATTTAGTCACTATAACAACTAATTAGTTTTGGTTTCTAAAATTGGTTTATATTTCATGATTTTCTTATAGTGATAGGTCAAGGTCAATTTTGGGATTTTTAAAATTGTGAGGGTGCAGGAAGAAAAATGTAGGGGTCCAGGAAAAAGAAGCCTACAATTTAAACCATTTGAATTTTATGCTTAGAAATATTAAAACAATATAGAAAAACACCAAACACTTGTAATTTTCTCAAAGCATAATCCACAGGTTCATCAAATAAAATATCATTCATTTAAAATAACCTTATATATATGATTATTGGTTAGTTGTGCAGTGTGGAAGATTGTTGGTGATTGTTAAGGTGTGGAAGAGAGAAATAAAAGAGTGTGGAGAACAATGAAAAAAAACTGGTATTATTGTGAAACTTTTGGGATAAAGTTGATCTGCCAGATTACAGAAGCTTTAATTTGACAAGAAATGGATTAGACTGTGGAAGGAGTCCAATACTTAAATTCTTTCAAAAATTCACCACCTCATTCTCTTAACATATTTTCAATGCAGTTTTTTTATTATAGTTTTCTGAAAATTTTAATCGTTCTTTCTTTCATGATTTTGTTCTGTTGTTAGGAAGGAATCAGAGGCAAACAATACAAGCTTAAGCTGCCACGCCATGGGATTCAACTTCTTTTACATTGTAAGGCTCAAATTCAACCATATTGAAGAAAACAAGTATATAGTGGTGAATAATGTTAAACATTGAGATAATAATAACCTTTCTAAGTAGTCAAGGAGATACCAGCCAATGATACACATTATTTGTATAAACTCTTTCTAAGAGAAAAGTAAAATAAAATAAAATTTGATTTTTTTTTATAAATTAAATTTAGTTTATAAACTAATTTTATTCAAACAAACCTTATATAAAAAAATAAAATATTGTACTTTATTCTTTCGTTACACACATGATATTAGTAGATCCTCTGCAGAATAAAGTAGGTCATTAATCACAACCATTGCATCACCAGAGAAGTTGATGCATTAAGGATATTGAGGCTTCTTAACCATACGTGTCAAATTAGCTATTTTGTGTGTTTCACATTTTAAAGGTGTGAACATTCAATGTAATTTCAGTTCAGAGTTTTAAATTTCATTAATTTACTTATTTTATTCTGTAACTGTTATTTCAATGCAGAAAAATAAAATATAATTGTTAATTTTCCATTCTGAAGATTGCAGAACATAGCGTGAGATTATTATAAGTCACACAACAGTTACCCTTTACCTTTTTTCTTTATTTAGTGTCAATGAAAACATGAGGGGGAAATTTGCACTCCAAATTTTAGAATTTGCTTAGAAGCCTTTGTCTATTAAAACCCAGGTCCATTACGAAAGCCAAAGACATCTAAACAAAACATGGCTTGAAAACTCACAAACCAATCACAACTACAGTCATCTACAAACTCACGGCAAAAGAAAGAATTTAGCCTACAAATTGGCACACAAAAAGAACACAAAATAAAAATCAGCATTGGTTAAATACAATCCAAAGAAACTGTTAGAATATATGACATTAAACGAGATGGGGTGAATTGTTTAAGAGAGATTTTTGAAAACTTTTTCAAGTTTAACAGAATTCTTTGTGTGAATCCAGAACATGAATCAAGTTAGCCAAGAATTTAAGTAATAAAACAGCACAACAAAAGAAAAACAATCGGTTGTTTATATCAGCAAAGCTTAAAACAAAATTTAAATGAGTTCAGGGTAAGAGAGAAATACACCAACAATTTATACTGATTCACTCTTAAACCAAAAGTTACATCCAGTCCCCAGAATACCACTAGGAAATTCACTAAACAATCAAACCAGATTATAAAACAGAAAATACCAAAGTAGTGACCTTGAACCCTTCAAGAAACACACTACATTTGGCAAAACACACCTAGAGTATTGATCTTGAACACCTCAAGAAAACACAATACTCATTTTCAACATAATACCAGAAATACAGTAGATTTAGAAAGGATTACACATGATCACAGTACAATCTGAATTAAATACAATTGCAATCCTATTCCACTCTCTTTGAAAACCCAAAGCTTGATGTGAATCTTGAAATCTTATAATCAAATTTGTCAAACTGAATTTCTCAAAACTGTTTCCTACTTATTTGAAAACATAAACAAACCATTTGTATTTTCCAAAGATTGTTCAAAGTAATTAGTGAAAGAGCGTATTTAGTTGGAAAACATTTAAAGCAGATTCACCATTCAAAACTTAATTCTGTTAGGATTTTCAAAGAAACAACCGGTTGAAACCACGAAACAACCGGTTGATTCGACAAAACAACAGGTTGTTTTTCACTTAGTTGGAAAAACATTCGATTTCAAAAAGGTTTTAAATCACATCATTTTTAGATTCAACAAAGGAGTGGATCACATTTTATTCTACCCAGATCCCACCCAAACACAACAACAACACCAGTCTTTCATCAAACAGCTTGGATTTGGATTCTTCAAAGCACTTGATCACTCTTCATCAACACAAACAACTATACAAATAGTAGTATGTCAGATTGTCTACGTTCCTAACTTCTCATGGATACAAAGGGTGTCATTTTGAATATTATTTATTTCTCAAACATCAATTTGCTTCCATCACATCCTTACTTATTTAAAAGAACTTGGTGATTTAAATTTTTTTCTGGATTTTGAAGTGAGTCGCACTACTACTGCATTAATCTTTGTCATCATAAATATGCCTTGGACATTCTCATTGATACTAACATGTTTGGATCTAAACCAATATCCATTCCTTCTTATTATACTAAAAGACTTTATTTACATTCTAGCTCTCATTTCTCAGCTAACGATGTTGTCTCATCCAAAATGTTAGTTGTCAGATTGATTTACTTGACGAACACAAAATTTGATATTATTTTTCTTGTGCAACACTTGAATCAATTTGTTACTCCATCTACTTCTGTACACCAACAAGTTTTCAAATAGTATATTGAAATAGATTAAGGGTTTAGGGTTTCATTAGTGGGTTTTAATGATTTTGGTTGTATAGACATAAGAAGATCTATTGTTGTTTTTCATTTAAGTGGATTTCACTATGATATCTTAAAAATGTAATACGCAAGCTACTTTTGAGACATTCGTTTAAAGCTAGTAATTCTTTACTTATTGATTTTAGATACATTTTCATGAACCTATTGTGATGTAGTGTGATAACAACTATATCCTAGATATTATTGTTTTTTTATGATAAAACAAAAATATAGAAATCATTGTGACACAATTCTTCAAAAAGTACAAGTTGGACTTCACAATTTTTTTTCCTATTTCTTCCATAAACCAACTTGTTGACATGCTAAATGATTTTGAAAGTGGATTTTAATATATAATAATAATAATAATAATAATAATAATAATAATTATTATTATTATTATTATTATTATTATTATTATTATTTAGTGTATATTAAAAAAATAACGAAAATATATTGTTTTTATTTTTTTTGCCTTCTTTACCTGATTTCTTTCTTTTTCATGGTTTCTTTTTTCTTATACTTTTTTTCATGATATAAACCAAATGTATGACTAACATACCCTCTGACAATGAGTAAATGTTCTTCTGGGAACAAATTACCTTGTAACTTTTTTAAGGTTGTGTTTGGATTGGGAAGGGGATGTGTGAGGATTTGAGGGAGTGAATTTGGAATGATATGAGACGAAAATGTGAAGAAAATGAGGTTGTATAGAATGAGGTATGTTACCATGAATTTGTTAGAAAAGTTTATTGAAGTGTGTGAGTGATGTGATGATTGTGAGAAAATTTTTAATTTTTTTAAAACGTGTAAAATGTAAGTTTAAAATTTTATCATTGTCTTTAAAAATATTTGAATAATAAAATATAAGTATTTATGTGTAGATTTTAGTTAATTAGAATTGTGTATCATTTTCGGTACCATAAAATAATTATTTTAAAAAAATAAAGTTACTTAACATTGTTGAAACAAAAGAGGACATAAAATAATTTTTTCCGTTATAATAGAATTTTTAATATTGGAAATTGTAAAAATTGTTTGAAAAATATTATTAATCAAATGTCTTACTAAAAAATATAAATTATATAATTATAAAATACCTGTTTTATTTATTTATTTTGAATTAGTAAGAATTTATAAAATAATGCAATTTTTTTATTCATTATGGATAGAGAAAATCTGGCATAAAATCATGTAATTTAGATATTATTAACACATTTAATAGTTTAATATTTGTAAATTTATTAGTAGGATTGTATTGTGGTCAATAAATAAATTCAAACAGTTCCCCATTGAAGCGTATATGATGTATATGATTTATATAAGGTATGAGATAAATGAAACATAATCAAATTACATGCAATCGTTTATCTAATTAAAATATTAACATATCGATTATTTATTGAAATGTTATAATCTTTTGTGTTAAGAATAGGTAAAGTAAAAAGTACTTCTAAATTATGTAATTTGGAAACTAATATGAAAAAATACTTTAAAATTACATAATTCAAAATATTATAAATAAATATTTTTAAAAATAAAAAAAAATCATGGAGGTGGGATAATATGGAGATGGAGATGTAGAAAGAAATAGTAAAAAAAAAACTAGGTTGTGGAGGCCCACCCTTTTTGTATCAAAAGGTAGGATTTTTATTCCATATAAATTAGAAACCAATTACAAAATAATCTTCATTTAAATTTCATCTATCCATCATTATTTCCAAAAAAGAGAGAGACGAAAGCATAGCGAAAAATTATAATATAACACCATTTCAATAAAAGCAAAACCAAGTGAAAAGGCAGCCCAATTTTATTATTTGTTATACAAAATATGCAGGTTGAATCATATTGGGTCCTTTTATTGTATTTATTTTTTTAATAAAAAATTAAAATTCTATTTTTATGTCTTTGTCTTATATGGTTATTTTAATATTAAGCAATTTTCTGTTTTTTTAAAGAAACAAAACTTATCTGCCTTTTAAATAACTGATTTTTTAAGAAATTATTTATTAAAAATACTTATTTTAAATTTAACCAGATTGACTCATTATTAAATTGTGCAACTTCTAGTGGACATGATATAGTGAAGAAAAAGAAAAAAAATTGAAAACAAATCATTAAAGAAAAAAAAAATCATATAAACACCAAATCATTTATATGATTTGTTTATAAAGACGCTTTTAATATCATAAAACAATCTAACATGTTTCCTTTTATTTTAAATATAAATAAAATTTGTTCATGAACTAAAACATAAGTAAATTATAAATAACTCAATTATATTTAATATTATTATTTAAACGAATTTTTATAATCAAACTTGTCTTGATGATCTTCAATGAATATAATTAAGAATGATTTAGAAACTGTAATTTTTCCTTTTTATAAAAGAAAAAAAAATACGATCATTCTAACATACTCATAAGTATTTGTTATGAATATGTGTTTTTTATTTATGAAATTTTTTTAAATAAATTTTTTTAGAGAATGTAGGAATACATCTTGTTACATGTTATGCGTATGTGGTTTACTGTATAATATGTTCATTTCACACAGAAACCTGAAACGTAAATTTATATATATAATAAGCTTGAAAACGAAGAAAAACGTCCTCAACTTTGAATTTTCGAGACTAAGATATTATAAAATACAAATATCTAAAGTTATATGTCCTTTTATAAAATATAAAAGAAACCATGCAATTATAAAATAAAATCTCTAATTCATGTCTTTACATAACATACAAAAGACAAAGATGAAAATATCATTAAACAATAGAACTAAAAAGTGAAACAAACCAAATATTTAAGCTGTAATGAAGGATAAAACTAATACAGTTTCTTCTGAAAGTTAATTTTTTTCTTAAAAAATCTAAAGCCATAAAAAATAATAATTACTATTGAAACTAATTTTATTGCAACCACAAAAACAAAAATTTATACTAAAAATGAAACAGCCCCCCAACACAGTCTCACCACAAACTTATCTGTCAGTAGAAAATAGGTTTATTTGAATAAGTTTGAAGTTTGGGTTCGACCGTTGCATCAAAATTCTTGTCTTCACATCACGCTCCTCCCTTTTCCATCCAAAGCCACACGCCAGATATTGCTTTTGCTAAATCAGAATTATCAGTAATCATCAATTTAAATAATTACTACATCATTAACCACTAATTTTTCTCATAATCTTCATTTGCTTTTTAATTTAAATGTTCCATAGATTATGCCAGCGGCATCATTCACTGAACTGCAGAATTTTGAATTTGAGTGTGTTTGTAGGATCTTTTGCTAATATGATCTAATTTTATTAAAATTAACCAAATTTTTAAAAATTAATTGATAACTCATGTGAAGATAATATGGATAGAAATTGTCTATTTTAATAATTTTTAAAATTATCTATTTTAGTAATTATGATATAAAATTTCACTACATTGGTAAAGAAAATGTTATTATTATTATTATTGATTGTATGTGCGTTAGGGTCGAGGCACTGGGTTGATTGTGAAATGTTGAGGACACGTGTCGTGAAATGATAGGTGGAAGGTATCAGATGAGACAAACCAAGAATTTCAAAACTGAAAACTAACAGTATATAAAATGGTCCTGCTCTAACCTCTTGCTCTGCGTGAACTCTATTTCCATCATAGGCGGTGGTGGCAAGCATAGCATTAATTCATCTCAGATTTTTTCTCTTTCTTCTTCTTCTTCCATGTAATTCCTCATTTTTTTTTTCTCCTGTTTAATTTTATCTCAGTTTTGTTTATTTTTATATTTGTATGTATGTTTTTGTCTTTTAATTTCTCGAATTTCGAAAGTTTTCTGCTGAAGGAAGTGACATTCTTCGGAGGAGTTTATGTTTGTCTGTATGCGGTGCCTTGTGAAAGACGAAGTGGCAGTGTTAGTGTGTCTCAGTCGGTGCATTTGTCCTTCCATCAAACTTGATATGTTTGTTTTTTTTTTTCATTTGTATATTGTGTTGTGTGACTTTATTTTTTATGCACTGTGAATCGATTAATTATAGTTACTAATCTTTGTGTGAAAACGATTTCGTTTACGGTGTAGGTTTTTTTTTTCCGTATATTTCTATTGCTACTTCTTTCTGTCCAAGACATGCTAATTTAGTGATTGAGACGTGATGATTGTTTGTCAGTTATTATCTATATGATTTTTGAGATTTTTGTTTGGGGAAATCAAGGTTTTCATTTTGTTTTTTATTATGTGTTTTGCCATACATAGGCTCTTGGTGTTCGTGATAACATAGATAACTGAGGAGGGCTAAAATGATGAAGAATCAACCGTCACAGTGGTGGTGGCTTGAGAGCCACAATAACACAAGACGATCCCCTTGGCTTCAATCCACTCTCACAGGTACTGTTTCCTTCTTCTTATATTATTGGCTTTAAGAATTTTTATATATTTCTTTTTCAGATTTGTTTAATAGTTTTAAAGATTTGAGTTTGAAAAATTGAGAAACAAGAAGTTGCTACTTGGTTAGTTGAGGAGTAAGGTAAAAAACAAAAGATTTCAAGATTTTACTGAAATCATGCTGTTACATGTTCAATGAAAATTAGATGCACGAAAAGTTCGTTAGTGCTGCTGCGATGGATTGATTTTAGCGGTATCATCATGCAATCAGCCATGTTTCTGATTGCACGAAGATTGGTGGTGTGTAATTTGTTACCCACCTACTCTAATAATAAGGGCATAATATTTGAATGATTCAAGGTCACCAAATCATTTTCTGGTCCTTTGTTATTACTTTTGCGATTTGACAAGTATTTAGACCTATAATTCCTCTTTTGTGACCAGTCAAGTTTCGGACCTACACGTGTCTCTCTACTTAAAAAAGAATTACTTGAGAGAAACATGCCCCTTTTGAAAAGAAGATACGAGGGTTTAAAGAAAGAAAAGAGGAACGAAAGTACTAGTATAGAAAAATGAAAAGGTGATGAGCCTTTGTTTTTTATATTTCAATGAGTTTTACTTTTCAATTTTTTTTTTTACCTTTTGACTTTGTCCCTATGCATTTGTTACTTCTAGCAACCAGTGTTTGTTGGATTATTATGGCATGCACATGGTTTCCTGGCCTTTTTCTTCATGTGTAGTTTAATAATGGGACGTGATTTTACTGTGCTATGTTTTTTTTTTTGGCAGCGCTAAATGAGAAGACAAAGGCAATGTTAAAACTAATTGAAGAAGATGCAGATTCCTTTGCCCAACGTGCAGAGATGTATTACAAGAAGAGACCACAGCTTGTGAGCATGGTTGAAGATTTCTATAGGACACATCGATCATTAGTTGAGCGGTATGATCAAGTCACTGGAATTCGTCAGCAGAAGACTGGAGGATCCCCCTTTTCTCCACTCAAGCATCATCAACCAGAGAAGTTGATGAGTTTTACTGATGACAATTATGATAGCTATTATGAGAGTTGTGATGTGGAGGAGTCTGGGGAATCTGAAATTGACGATCCTGAGCAAGAAGAGGAAGAGGATACAAAATTCAATAACAATGCAGAACTGGAGGAAGTTCAGTTTGTGGCTGCAAATGATGTGATGGAAATTGAGAGACTTGGTGAAGAGAACAAGGATCATAACGATCACAACAAGCAGAAATATAACATTTACGAAGCAGTGATGTTGAGGGAAGAAATAGAGCAACTCAGAAAAGAGAACAGAGTTCAGAAGGATGAACTCAACCCGAAAAGCATCATTTGTGGTGAATTGTTGATGCTGAGGGAAGAAATAGGACGACTCGGAAAGGAGAACAGAGCGGAGAAGGATGAACTCAACCAGAAAGATATCATTTGTGGTGAAGCAATGATGTTGAGGGAAGAAATAGAACAACTTGGTAAAGAGAACAGAGTTCTGAAGGATGAAATAAATCAGAAAAGTATCATTTGTGGTGAAGTAATGATGTTGAGGGAAGAAATAGAGCAACTCAGAAAAGAGAATAGAGGGCAGAAGGATGAACTCAACCAGAAAGATATCATTTGTGGTGAAGCAATGCTGTTGAGGGAAGAAATAGAACAACTCGGTAAGGAGAATAGAGTTCTGAAGGATGAACTAAATCAGAAAAGTATCATTTGTGGTGAAGTAATGATGTTGAGGGAAGAAATAGAGCAACTCAGAAAAGAGAATAGAGAACATAAGGATGAACTCAACCAGAAAGATAACATTTGCGGTGAAATAATGATGTTGAGGGAAGAAATAGAACAATTGGGAAAAGAGAATGGAGCGCTGAAGGATGAACTCAACCAGAAATATATCATTTGTGGAGAAGTAATGATGTTGAGGGAAGAAATACAACAACTCAGAAAAGAGAATAGAGGGCAGAAGGATGAACTCGACCAGATAGATATCAATAGTGAAGTAACGATGTCGAGGGAAGAAATTGAAGTATACATAAAAGAGAATAGAGTCAAGAATGATGAACTCAAGCCGAAAGGTAACGTTTGTGGTGAAGTAGTGATGTTGAGGGAAGAAATAGAACGACTCAGAAAAGATGAAAGAGCACAAAAAAGTACCCTTTGTGGTGAAGTGATGAAGTTAAAGCAAGAGAATAGCGCACAGAAGGACCATCTCAAGAAAAAAGACCAAGAGAAAATAGAGGTAATAAGACACCTGAGTTTAGCTATAGATATGCTGAAGCAGGAGAATGTAAAGATGAGAAGCTTCATTGCTAAGGAATCTACCAACAAATGGAAGAATCCGTTTGGATTTAAGAATTTCATGGGATCATTATCGGGGCAGTTGTTTAATGGACTTACAAAGAATCAACCTAGTCTTGTAGCTCTCTAGATAAGGTTCACAGAGTAAATAGCTAAGTTTTGTAGAACAATATTAGAAGAGACCTATGTACATGTCATGGGGACTTGCTCGAGTAACCTACAGATCTTGTATACAGTTTAGTATATTCCTAACAAATCCGAGTCTCTAGTGGATTTCCTTTGCACTTGTTTTTATTACTTTTTTAGCGACATATGCATATTCGGGTTGTCTAACTTTTTTATTAGTTATCTATATAGAAGCCCACCCAATGTGCTCAACTCTCCTTTTCATGCCAAAAATGTTTTCTCATATATAATAATGCTAAGTGCCCACGATGCAGAGTCACTAAAAGGTTCTTTTTCACAACAACAAAGCGATTTGTGGTTGTAATTCCTAGGGGAAGAAATCTGTGATTCAATCGATTAGAGGCCAATGGTAATATGTATAAGTTGGAGAATGTCCTCCCTGCATGTCCTGAATTCTACATCCAGTATACACTATATATGTAGAAGTAAAAGAAACTAAGAAATACTACTATAATATATACTAAAAATGAAAATAAATGTAACAAATACTAAAAAATAAAGAGTAGAGATCAAACACCACAAGTTTCCTATCACATTACATCTCCTGAGTTAATCCTGAACTGATATAATGACGAAAACCATTTCCCCTCAACTGTCATTTCTACACTTAAATAACCCAGAATATCAGATAGAAAACTTGAAAATGTTTACAACTCTTAATGCTTTGAAACATTGTACTACTGCAGCACTTCAGCGTACCCACAATGTCTTGCCGTGCACTTGATATACATACTAAACAGTAAACGCTGACAAAACATGCTTCGAGAACATATGTAGAAACTGCAACCTCTATTCACATCACATGCCATGAAGCTGCCTTATGCAAATTACCAGAGTGGCAAGATGTAAAACTGAATAAAGAGGCAGAGATACACCGTGGGAAGATGGGGCCAAAGCTGGCATAGACTCTGAAGGTGGAAAAGCCAAAGCTGACCCTGGATTATTGGTGACATCAGGGTTGGGAGGGCTGGGGCTTGAAGGAATTGTGGGTATTGAGGACTCTGAGGGAGAGAAAGCAGCACCTCTGGGGGTTGGAAACAAAGGCTCAATATCTGGCGACATGGCAGGAGAGAATTGCAAAGGGGGACCTGGTAATGTTGTTGGTGCTGCTGAGATGGTGGAAACATGCATGTTTTGTCGAGAAGCCAAGGCCAATGAACAATTGCATGCCATTAAGGCCATCAGCATTACCAAGAATGACCAAAAGGAAGCCATAAATGATGATGATGATGTTGGCAAGATATCAATTGCTTTATGATGAACTCTTAATGAATGAGTCTCCAGAGAGAGAACTCTTTTGGAGAGTGGTGAAACTGAGGAGGTTCATCATTGAAGTACTTAACTTTAAAAGGGTCTACAAGAAATGGTGGTGGGGCACCAATTTTCAGTGGCAGTAGGTCATATGGGAACCTTTTTCATCTTCCAGCTGCACATTGTTTGCTACAAGACAAAACTGATAAGTGAATTACCTTGTGGAGCACATGAACATTTGGTGTCACTCGCATAAAAGTAAACACAAAAAATAACAAGAAAACATAAAGGAATTGTTACAACTTTGAAGTTAGCAACCCAATTACTAGGAATATGTGAGATTTAATTTTCCCAAATATTTTTTAATCTGAATTTTCCTTCATTTATCTGTGTCCCCACTTATTTTCTAGAGACACATCAGAGGGTCACCTATGTCTTCACCACTGAGTCCATGTGACATGTCCTAGTCTGCAAATAAAAAATTAAAAACACTTAAAAAGAGTTTTGGGAAAAAAATTTAAGGACTATAGAAATTCTTAGGCATGAAGTAAAGTACGTTTGGTTGATTCTAACTTCCTGCTAAATCTTCAAAATCAAATCATGCAATCTGGTTTATGTTCGAGGAAATGCAGATAAAGAGTTCTTTATTTACACACAACGAATCATTAGAAATAAAGAATTTAACTCATCTTTTAATATTAATTAATTGCTTGCTTCTTGAAAAGGCAAAGACGTATTTTACTATAAGATGTAAGTTTTGATCTTCATGTCATATTTAGGATATCTATATTTGGATATCAATAAATAATAACATGTTTTCTTGTTTGTAACAATTTACTACTATAAAAATAAATATAAGACATAATTTAATATAGCACTAAATAAATAAGATGTTCAATTGTAAAGCTTAAACGAAAATATTGAAGTATAAATAATGACGCTAAACATATATATTAAAATAAGATAAAAACTTTATAGCAAGACATTACAAAAACTTTGAACACAAACTTTTAATATAAGACTCAACATAATTAAAGTATAAGATGCATATTTTGTAATACGAAGATATAATCAAAGTGCAATATGTATATATTTATAAGATGAAGAAACTAATTAAACACAGTCAACATAAAGTCTCAATGAAGACACAAGAGATACTTAGTTTGAAGAATCAAAAGACGCAATGTAATGTGAACCATAGACACATCTTACATGTATCTAACCCAAGACACATAACAAAATGTGAGACATCTAAGAGTTGTAAAAGATTGAACTAGAACTCATCCCAAGGAAGATTATAATATAGGAAAGACCATTTGAAAATGTGAAGAGGTTTTAGAAGAGAAAGCATGTACTTACCATGCAAGTTTAGCATGGTAGAAAAATGTGTCAACAAAAAGTTTAGCACATTCTTAAAAAACTACAACATGCAAGTTTCAACCGTTTATTTAGCATACCTATAAAATGAAGTTTTTGCGTGCAAAATAAGCTAATTAATGCATGAGATATACATATATACTTGTTCTACGTAAATTATTGTATATAAAAATAGAATCAAATTTTGTGATAGACCAAACTTTAGAGAGGAGTCATACTTGTACATTATTTATTTATTAAACTTAAGATTCTAGAAGTAAGGAGTGTTCTTTTATAATATTCTCTCAAAAAGAGTTTTCTTTGCAATAACTTGTATAGACTAAAGATAATATATATATTTAATTTGAGGAGATGTGATAGGTGTTTTATCTTAAAAAAAATTAACATGTAGGCAAAAAAAACTTTTTGTAAAAATGAGAAACAATACTCTTGTAATCGTGAAATTAATAAAACCATTTGAAAATTACAAAGGAGAACCTAAATCATGTTTGGGTGAATCATAAGAATTTAAATTGTGAGTTTTACTATTATCTTACAAATTTTTAAACTTGTTTTTAACACCATTAAATGACTTCCTCCAACTAATCGAATTAGTTTGGGAAAAAAATTCTAGACGTTTTTAAATTTTATTCAAAGTGGTATGTTTAAAGCTACGATTTTCTTTCACTTCTTACCCTTAGTAACATGAGAAAAACGTTTTTAATGTTAATGTGATAAAAGACCATGTTTAGTATCAATGTAACAGAGACATTATTTATTCACGTTTTACATTACATGGTTGTATGGTTGGTACAAAACATTTATCAGCTTTATTTATGATTAATCATTATTCAAGAATTTGATCCACCAATTTATTGTATATTTTTCTTTCATTTACAAAATTCTAAAACTTTAGTTTAAAGATCTGAAACTAGATTTATTCAAATTGAGAGACATTTTTTCACACTATTTATTTTACTATCTTATCATTTCAACTGATTTCACCCATCATCTACAAGAAATGGCATTTGGGGTCCCAACATGTCAGATGTCAGCCAAACTTTATAGCAGAAAGGAGAAGTGAATAAAATTCAACGCAGTCCCACATTGAAAAGAAAAATTATGCACTCAGTTATGTACAATGATGATGATGATAATAATAATAATAATAATAATAATAATAATAATAATAATAATAATAATAATAATAATAATAATAATAATAATAATAATAATAATAATAA
>Ga0123342_1004283_pt1 | contig 21897 bp, 9 predicted proteins | sample Turbeawhitnodule_FD_89960 | JGI IMG/M metagenome (GOLD analysis project Ga0123342, IMG submission 89960) | Root nodule microbial communities of legume samples collected from Mexico - Turtle bean Mexico white nodule | ecosystem: Host-associated > Plants > Roots > Nodule | place: Mexico: Nepantla...
GAATGAAAACGTACCTTTCTCTGGCTTGAGCACAGTATTTATAGGATTGCCTAATGGGCTTTCTATCCCTTGGGCTCAGGGTGGTTATGGATATGTCTTGTCAGTCGTGCTCCGGAATACCCGAGGAACATATCTTCTCTAAACGCATATAACTTATTCTTCGGAGGTGTATCTTAACCACCTTAGCTTGTCACATAAATGCCCTTACATTTATTGTGCATTCGGTGGGTCGGCCACGTGCGTTCGTCCGGTTCCTACCGGTACAACTATAAAGATAAAAAAAAAAACTTACGAAAAACAATTATTAACGTCCAATTGGAGTTCTTGATCGAAAACTCATATAAAACTCAATACAAATACAAAATAATTCTAACATCACACAAATTATCAACCTTTGAAAAAAATCAATGTCTTCACCTAAGTGTCAACCATAAAAAAATCATCATCAACATCCAACTATTTATCTAAACTAGAGATTTACATAAACTTGATGAAATGATCGAAACTTACAAGAGAGTACTTACATTGACCATCATGAGATAGCAAAATCTACACTTGACCAAATGTGTATCACTTCCATTTACGTAATATTTACACTATTTTAACCTCATATATATTTCGTCATCCTTAACCTTCAAATAAATTATGTTTAAATTAGTTGTAACTAAAACATCAATGTTTCTTTTTAAAATGGAAAGATATATGTATTTTTATATAAAAAAATTTCAAATATTATAAAATAAATTTATAATTATACTTTAATAAATATATAAAACTAATTTCATATTACAAAATATTCTATTCGAATTATAAATTATTTTTTAATTTCTAATTTCATTGTTCAATTTCTAATAACAATTTAAAATAATCTTAAGTTTTTTAACATACTTAAAAATACTCTTTTGAATTTTTTTTACATTCACAAAATCGATTATCAACATATTTTTTTTCTTTCAAATAACATTACAAAATCAATATTAAAACAACATATTTTTCACATTTGAATTATTTTTTATTTTTTCTCCTCTCTCAATCCAATCAAAATTTATTCTCAATATTTTTAATTAATTATTTGAAGATATTTTTTTCTATTATAAATTTGATTTTCCTCCTTCTGTCCATATTTCTAGAAGAAGAAAAAACAAAAGTCCACCTTGAAAATTGGACTCTCCTGAACCAATTTTTGGTGGGTTTCCAGCGGCCCAAAGCAGACGAAATTGCAGGTTGAAATTCAGTGCAAATGTCGTATTTACGAAATTAATTTTTCCTTGCTCCATTTCGGTATTCTACATTAAAAAAATATTATTTTAGGGAAATTATCTTCTAAAATTTGGGTATTATATATTAACAAAATATTACTTTGGGAAAATAATCTTCTAAAAACTATTGTTGTGAATAAAATAAAAATGAACACATTTCATTTGTGTGGCCATTCAGATAGAGGACAGAGAAATCGTAATTTCCTATGTTCTGTTCCAATCTCTCAATTTTTTTTTATCAAAATAAAAATAAAAGCCTGCATAATATATTTATGTATAAAAACTTTATTCTTTGTATTTTATTCATCAATTTTGTCGTCACTACTGAAATAGGATCATATATAAAGAAAATGTCAATCATGAAATTTCCACGCATTAATTAATTGAATACGTCAACAACCATCCCAACCAACCTAAAGTCCTACACCATTCAATTTAAATCCTTTCAAATATATATTATATTCCAATACCTTTTATTATTTTTTAAATAAAAACTTTTATGATAAATATTATTATACATTTGACATACAGTAAGTATTATTAAAAAAATAATATATATATATATATATATATATAAATTATATCAAAATTCATATATTAACAAAAATATATATAGGTAGATAATTTTAATAACAGACTAGATAACCGCTTATTATATGAATGAAAATATATTTAATAAATAAATCTTAAATTAATTAATTTATTAATACACGTATTTAATTATAAAATATTCTCTAATATTTAAATTAATAAAAATATATGAAAATGTAATATGATTAAAAATATATTATGATAATTTGCTAATCTTCTTATATTTACTTCTATTTATAGAGTTTTTTAAAAATCTTATCATACCTATATTTCAGTAGGATAGTATAAGAATAAAAAATATGATAACAGAAATTTACAAAAAAAAAAAATCAAAAAGCAGAGTCTAATAAAAATATCTTAAGGAATTAAAAGAAATATTTAAAAATGAAAAGAAAAGAGCAGAAAAGGACAAAATGTATTTTAAAATATATATTATAGGATATATTTGATGATGATAATGGTGGAGGATGAAAAAGTGATGGAAGAAGGAAGAGAAGAAGAAGAGTGAGATTGCAAGAAGAAGAAGGAAGAAGAAAACATGTTACTCAGTTTCGTAATTTGCCCACTCAAAATTCTCTGGGACTCTCTCAGAATCATTCACACCAACAAACTTCTGTTCTGTTTCATTCTCTGTTTCACCACGCTCCCTCTGTCGTTCCTCACTTTCACGCTTGCAATCTCCACCCACCACCTCCGCACGCGCGTCTACCACCTCGAAGCCGTCGCGCGCGTCGTATCCACGCGCGTGGAGGCGCTCCACATCTGGCACGAGTCGCGCGACGACGCCGTTTCTCTTTTCCGCACGCGCGCGCTCTTCACTCTCCTCTCCTTCCCCCTCTCCCTCGTCGCCGCCGTCTCCGCTATTCACGCCGCCGCCCACGGCAAGGCCATCTCCCCCAGGGGCGCCAACTGGAAGCGCCCTGCTGTCACCGTCCTCTTCGTCTACTTCCTCCTCATGGCCTTCGCCCCCGTGCCACGTGTCCTCGCCGCAGCAACCCTCGGGTCACCCGTATGGATCCGGGTCCTCGCTCGGGTAATTGGGTCGGGTGGTGAGGTCTACCTCCTGTCGGTTGTGGGCCTCGGAATAGTGGTTTCCGTGACGGAGGATCGGGCCGGGTGGGAGGCTATTCGGGTCGGGTGGGGCTTGATTCGCGGAGGGAGGGTGTGCGGGTGGGTTCTCTCGGGTTTGTTTGTTTTGGTTTCGGGTGTGATAAATCGGAAGGTGGAAGCGCTTTTGCAGAATCAGAATTCGGAGATTGGTGTTTGGGACAAAACGTTGTTCATGTGTTTGTATGCTTTGGTGGTGGTTTTCAGTTACGTGGTTACTACTGTCTTCTACTGTGACAGCAGAAAACGACACGACAACAACAACCTTAAGGAACCTCAAGATCATGAAATTGAAGACTGTGATGCAGATTCAGCCTCAGAACTGTAGGGTTTTATTTTTTCATTTCTTCTCCTTTTCAGATTTAGCTGAATTATCTTAAATAACTTTTTTATGCTTTTTTTTTTGAAAAATGTAATAATTAATTCTTAAAATGTATATGATACGTAAGTGAAATAAGAGAATTTTTTCTTTATCAATATTTATTTCAAAATAATTCACGATAGTATATTGAATCATACAACACCCGATATTCCAGAACAATTAATTATATACATTTACATATTTCAAAAATAAAAGTATACTCATTTAATAATCATAAAAATAATTGATTAAATGTACTTGCTAAAACATATATTAATAAACAACATTCATAATCAATTACTCTTTTATATTATTTTCAATAAAAAAATATAGGTTAGCAAAAAAATAGGTGGTTTGTTTAGTTTTCTCCGTTATAGTGTTATACAAACCAATCAATATGGTTCTCCATCTGTCCAAAAATAGGTTATTTTTATAATTCAAATAAAAATGAATATTTTATTTGCTTTAAGTTATAAGGTTATATATTTCATAAAATAAATTTATGTTTTATTTTTTTGTAAGGATTAAAAGAATAATTTGTAGTAAATTTGACGCAAAATTGAAAGAAAAAAAATAAATGAAAGAAAGGAAAATTTAACACGGATCCACAGATTGGGCTTTAGCATGGGTTTACCCAATCAGAGGTTGAACATGACATGGGTTTTTAGCCCATTTAATATATCATTGAGAATTTGACTCCTAAAACTCTGCTTTTGTTGTTTTTAAATGTTTGTTTTTAGTGTTGTATGTTGTAAATTGAGACCATTATTAAGTGTAAAACATACTAAAGACAAATAAGAGTACTAGTGTTTAACAATGTATTTACTTTGTTGATTTATACCTAGTTATTTTAATAAAATAATATTTTAAAAGTTGTGATTTCATCTGGTTTCTTAACATGATTTAAAAAGTTTTAAATTATTATAATTTTTTTAAAATAAAAGGAATAATTATTGGCATATCACTATGAAGATACAGTTCTTGTAAAATACAATTATTTTATTCTTCTTTTTATTATTTCAACAACTTATATACTTAAAGATGTTATTAACATATTTTTGTTTAGTTTAATGAATCAAACATTACTTCATAGAGTTAGATAAAATCACTCCATTATATAGATGTGAATACAAACTAAACTCTCTTGTTGTATATACACATGTCTTTCAAATTTAAGTCTTCAATAAAAACATGCAAATTGATTATAAATATGATGTGTTATAAGATGTTCCTTGAGTCCATAAGACTTTTTTAAATATTTCTGTTTCACAATATTAGTAATAATAAATTCTTTAAATGAGTAGTATCATTGTCATCTAATTATTTTATAATGTTATTTATATGTAAATATTACTTGATAGTGTTAAGAAAATGTAAATCTAGTTTTAGAATCCTTTATCTGTCCTGCATATCTAGTTTTATCTGTTATTTTCTATTTCTCTTCCAATTTTGTATAAACACAGTGTAAAGCAATTTGTTTGAAAAAATAAGATATTTATATATATATATATATTTTTTTATCAATGTTTTAAATATATAATATAATAAAGTTTTTTTAAATTACAATTATTTATTACTATTAATTTTTAAATGATATAGGTGTAATATTAATGTATTTATATATAATTTTATTTTATTAAATTTTATTATTTAGAAGTATGGCTTTGCCAATTAAATTCTGAACAGATAGACTACTTAATAAAAAAATTAATTTTACAGGAAGAGTTACTTGAAAAGTAAAATATTTTCATATATTATTAACTCTTAAATATAGAAAATATGACAAATTCTTATATTTTCATTTTTTTTTTCACTTTTGAATATGAAGATAGCATGGTAAATATATAATAAGGTTAAGTCTCCCAAGGTTTTTCCAATTACCATAATTATATAGATATTCATTTTTAAATTGTCACTATAGTTTAAAAAAAAGTGATATATCAGATTGTTTTTAAAAGATTTTTACAAGTTTACTAATGCATAAACCATGTTTAGGACACACCATTTTCGTTTTGAAAAATTAATTTTCATGACTGAAATATCTCTATAATGAGATCTAGAACCTTGCATCTAGAAAGTTTTACATTCATAAGTTCTTTATTTTATATTGTTAAAAATTTCTGCAAAATTTATTCTTAAATGACTTTTAAATTTTATCCGGTCTTGTAATAAAATAAACTATGATTTCCATGTATATTAATCTTTTGAAGTATTGCTAATTTTTATGAAAACTTTGTTTCATAATTATAAGTGAAAGATAAAATTATACCTTGATAGAGGTGTTACAATTAAACTTAAAATATATTTTTTAAATGTTTCCAAACAATTATGAAAACATTATAGCATTATAAAACATACGAATGTTGGCTGACTCTTCTTAAATGAGAAAACTAATTAAAAAAAATAATCATATGGAAGAAATTTAAATTTAAATGAGTATACATATGTATTAGTATATGCATATATGATGATACAATAATTTTATCGGATAATTTTTTTAAAATAAAGGAAACAAACCTACTCTTTTGTCTTTTTGCCTAAATGGAATTGTGAAATGTTGACATAGGGATGGAGGGTCATAGAAGAAAAGTTTGATTGAAAGATATAATAAGGAGTGAATTTTTATAAAATAAATTAAGTGAATTGTAATTATTCATGGAATTGATTATTAAAGTGAGAAGATGGTGGCTATTGTTGACACTAAATGTTGTTTGCCTTGTTAAATTAAATGTAAAGAAAAGTGATATTTTGAAAACACTTCCACCAGAGTTTGTGACAATGGTCAATTTAGATCACCATTTTTGACATGTAGCAAAGAAAAAGATGAAAAAAAAATGTGTAAAAAGAGACAACATTAGAAAAATTTATTTTTTTATCAAATAAATATGAATGAGCAAGATCTAACTGTTATATATATTGAACATTTAGTCCGTGAAAACCTGTAAAGAAAAAAAATATCCTGATTTGACCTGAAAAGGAAAAAGATGAATTAATCATCTTAATAAAGTAAAAGGAAAATATCAATGTTTCACTTATATAACCCTTTAAAAGATATGATATTGGGATGTGGTAGTTGAAATATGCTAATAATTTTCACCTACAATGTTGTCGAGTTCTCCATGTTTTTACAAGATTTAACAAATGTTAGTTCATTGTCCTGTGGCAGTATCTTACCAACTCTGCATCTATTGGTCTTTATTTGTTTGTCAGATTTTATACCAACATGATGAACAATGCAAATCAAGCTCATTGGCCCATCATACAATATTAACTATTATGAATATTTTCGTGAGCTATCTCATAGCTTCTGGAGATAAATCTTTATGACTTTGAAAGAGGGCTTGGTTGAATCCGACCACAATGATGATTTTGTTTGATAGTAATTATTTTTGGTTTATTTTGAACATTTTTACTATTTAATATTATTGTTTTAAAACAGGATTGGAACGAGAATTATTCTCAGTTCGGTCTTCCTCGTTCATTCTTCGAAAGGTATCTTAAAAAGACATTCTGACGCTCAAGTCAAACTTCGACACTCGACATTTACTATGTTTAGTACTAAATATACTGATCCTTTAAAATTTGTGTTTATTTATATAATTATTGTGAGTCTTTATTAAACCTAATAAAAACAGATTAACTAATGTTTGGTTATTGATTAGTTTGATTATTAGTTATGTCGATCGGTATTCATCGGATGTTGAGTCTCTTGTTCGGTCGTAGAGTCCCGATCGGTACATGATGTAACAAAATATTCTTAATCTTGCATGATCCATATAACAAAATTTCTTTTCGTAAATCAAACCATAGATTAATTGACATACAAAAGCATATGGAGGATTTCAAGCTCCAGGCCCCACTTGAGTGGCATCCACCATTACAATCATACCCACGATTCTCTCATTCTAAAGGACCTACTCAAAAGCATTAGATGAATAAAGAAAAGGGAAAAAAGATGAAAACTGGTTGGAAGTTGGAACACACACAAAGCTTGCTGACACAAGGTAGTAGTAGTAATGACTAGTAATGTATAAGTGATCATTTCTTGGGTTTTGTTTTCTCTTCTTGTCACCAGAAGATGGTGTGGTTTGAAGTTGGAATTTTCTGGCTCAGACATTCTCTGTTGATGAAGAAAGAAGTGGCTGAGCAAGTGATGCTTTGGCGTGGCTTGCAGGCCTTATGATGCTATGATCAGTGGTGGATGCAATCGCAAGCTGTTCTCTAGCAAATTTCCTCTCTTCACTTTTACCCCACAAAACAAAGTACAGTCCTGCTACAATCAGCACTGCCCCAATGATCCTATATCATGACATCACAAATTCAGCCAAGAACCAAATCATAATTATCAGTATGGGAAAAAAAGTAAATTATTAAGAGGGAGCAAAAAGTGAACAACTTCAAGAAGCACACGAGACACAATCTTCTGTTCAACTTGTCCTATGGTATAAATTTTCAAACTTTTTTAACCCTTTGGAATGTAGAATCATTCTGCAGAACCCCTTTTCAGGTCTCACCGAAAGGTAACAAATTTACTTGTTTTTCTAGCTGCACTTGTCGTTTAGTGAACTTTTTGTCATTTTCTAAATGTCAAGGCAGCAAAAATACCCTTCATCATACTGTTGGGTCATTTCAGACTCAGCATATTACAGGAAATACGCATTCAAAGCTCTGATTGTTTGAAAAAGAGTATTGATATGGTGACAGTTTACACAAACTACTGTAAGAGAAATAACACTTTGCTTTTGCTGAAATAGAAATTTTTTGAAATTGCATTGGTTAAATCAAAGTTGTAAATTAGTGTGTTATTAAAGTAGTTTTTTTCTTTGAAAAATAGTGTTAATATGTGACAATTTTACACAGCAGATTACAACTGCTGGAAAGAGAAATAACATTTTGCTAAAGTTATGTTTAGTGTAGTCAAAATTTGAGTGAGGATCCATTTTGTGCACCATATGAGTCAAGGAAACTTCAATTTCTTCTTTGAAGCATGAGCACATGCACAATTTTTTTTCATGCATGAACATTTTTGTTAAGAATTTTTCTTATCTATCTTGTTTTAACTCATTATTACATGGTGGACATGATGAAGAAAATGAAGGATAATTAGTGTAGTGGGGACTAACCCTCCCAAGTAGAACTCTTCTCCTAAAGCTATGGTTGCCATGATGGCGACAACAAAAGTCTGAACAGGTTGATACACAGCAACAAACACAGGGCCACCTCTGTCAATGCACCATATTTGTACAGCGAAGGCAATTCCTGATGCCACCACTCCCTGCAACCCATTATCAAAACTTAATTAAAATAAAAGACAACTCAATTACTTCTTTCTTTCTCATCTTACCATCAATAAATGTTTCCCACCATTATTCATGCTCAACATCATTTCATAACCACTTTTGGACTATATATATAATGTCACGCCTCAAACGCATGCAGCACTTTTCAGATCAAATTTTTAATTACAAATTAGTCATGCTAGTTAGAAAAACGATCAGCTTTTCATCAGTTTCATTTCCTCTACAAAAATGGAAGAATCATGTTAGTTTATCTGACTCACAGGACAAAGACTCTGGTTATGTATTCATCTATGTCAGATAAAGCAATTTTTATAAATGATATTACTCAAAACCATTGAATAAACAATGAGCAAGATCAAGGCCCTAAGTTTTCAAAACCATTTTTTTATGACATTCCAGTGAATTAGCTGTAAAACTGGTAAAACTCTTGATCTAATTAGAAACTATCAGAAGAAGAAGTGATATATTGACAATTTGTATCAGTTTATAACTATTTTTTCTGCCTAAAACTTGCACCAGTTTATGAAATGATAAAAATAACCCTTCTTTATATCACCAAGTTGTATATTATATTGGATCTGGTTGTTCAAGTATCATTAGTGTACTAACAGAATTGTGTGTAAGTTTTATACTTTTTTAAATGAGGAACTAAATTGCCATGATGGGAGTTTACTGGTTGAATATTGAATACAGACAGTAGACAGTGTAAAGTACAGAATAATATTGTATATAAAAGTTACTAACCGCATATAGAATTGTGAAAGCTTCTCCACCAGAGTGGAAAAGCCAAGCCTGTGCATCTCTTTCAAGGACCAAAGCAATGACCAAAAACTGCAAGAGTCCGAAGAAACAGGTGTAGGAAGTGACAGAGAGGCGAGCAGGGTACTTCTTGAGAAGTGGTGCTTGCAGCACAAGCCAACCAGACCATGACAAGCAGTGTCCTATGAGGTACAAGCACCCCAGGGTCCAGTTCTTCCCTTTTGCATCTCCCAGTGAGAGTGACCCAAAATCAAACACTGGTGTTGTTATTGTGTTGCTGCTCATGCTGTTCACACGGGTTGCTGGGCTATATATTGTTGGACCTTTGTAAAGTGTGATCACAGTCGCCCCAATCACACACAAAATGGTTCCCGCCACCTTTGCCAACCCATCTTTTCGGTTCAATCTCACTTGCTCTATTCTGAAATTGTCCAAACAAACTTCATCATTCATATATGTGTGTCATGTTCATCATGTGTTTATATATACTAAGGGTAAGTAAGAAAGACATGTGTGCATTTTACTATATATATATATATATATACATGTTTCCAAAGTCACATATAGCAATAACAATTGGTTAATGAAAGAAGGGCTTGCCTGAAAATGGCTGCCATGAGGAATGTAATGGCTGGGACAGAGTTCTGTATTGCTGATGCGAAGGTAGGGGATGTGTTCTCCAACCCAAGCAAGTAGAAACCTTGGTTTGCTGTAATCCTGTGTAATGCCAAATTTGTATATATCTTAATTATAAAAGGAAAGTTCTAAATTCCAAGTTGCTGAAATGATATATTAACAACTTGTATTAGTGTACAATTCCATTTTCCTGTCTAAAACTTGTATCAGTTCATGAAACTCATAGTTTGTCAAAGTATGATTATTATTTTGAAAATGAAAGACAAGAAAAGCCTTAATTTAGTTTAGTTGTAATTAGTCTTGCATGGCTTGATAAATCAGACATACCCGACAAGTGCCAGAAGAAAGAACTGGCAGGCAAAGTTCAAACTCATTGCAGGCCTTTCCTTCCTGCACAAAAGAAAAGAAACAATGGAAAGCAAAGTTGCACGTGAGATTGATCCATAACATATATATAAGATTAAGATAGGTTGATTCAAATATATGTAAAGACTTTTAATGTAATGTTAAGGTCTCAGTCTAGTAAAGATGTCAACTTGCATGTCTATATGAAAACTTTTATAAAAAAAAATATAGAGGTAAAGACTTAGAACATGTTATGTTATATATTAGGGGTGTGATTTTGTAGGGTAATCTATTATGTATTATGCAGAAGTGTGTTTGAATGAAGTAAAAGGGTGGAACTGATTCAGTGAATTTTAGAAGATGTAGTAGGTTAAATAAGTTAGAAGTTTGTAAAAACAGTGAAAGAAGGTTAAAAAAGATACTAACTTTTCTAAGAAGTAGGCAAAGGGAAGGAGTAGAAGCAGGGCAATGATGTTACGATAGACAGGGAAAACAAGCTTGCTGACACCCATGTTAAGGGCAGCTCTTGAGACGACATGGAAACCAGCATAGCCAAACTGCAAGGCCAACATGGCCACATGCAGCTGCATTCTTTCAGGAAAGGAACACCACATTCTCCTGGAAGAGGCTGAGCCTAAATCAGCCATTTGAGAAGTGATAAGTGCAAAAGGGTATGAGTAGTTGGACCAAAATAGCAGTTATAAGTGAGGTGTAGGTAGGTAGTGGTTTTTGTGAGCTATAAAGGGTTGAAGAGTAGGAAGTGGTGATGAGAAGAAGGGAGAAGAGGGCCTATAAATATAGGGAAGTGTGAGAGAGGAGTGTGGAATGGAAGGAATAGGCATGGCCCACAATCTCCCTAAAAAGACGTTATGTCAACTGTTCATAGCCTTGCAATGTTTTTACTTGTCTCCCACATTTTTTTTATAATCTGCCTTGTTTGGCTCACACCACAACCCTCACCACAATTCCCTTAAATTTTAAAGCAAAAATGGATTCTATTCAGCATAATGATTTGTTGGTAGAAAGTCACCATTGTCCCGTTTTGGAGGTTGGTGTTTTGAATTCGAGCTTGATTTGAAATCAAATTTATCTTGAGAGAATAGATGAAGCGATTCAGGTAAGGTCCAATGTAGATTCAACTTTCTTTTTACTCGTGGCATCAGATAATCGAGCGCCTAACAATGTATCTTCACAAATCAAAAACTACTAGATCGTCTCTTTCATTTTGGAGTGACGGTGGAATTGTAATCCTTCTCGAAAGGAAGAACATTAATTTTTTTCCTTTCAATAGGGACCATCACGATTTTGTTTTTAAAAAGACGTTTGAGTGGGTTAAGGGAGAAAGAATTATATAAATTGTCAGTGACCTGATGATTCCTGAGTGATATGGAGACTATATTAAACGTATTGAAATAATCTCTAATTAAAAGTAAAATTTTTTTATTGACACTACGGAAATTAAACCTCTTTTATTAATAGAATTATTTATTAACATAATTAATCTTTCTATTGAGATAATTAAACCTTTTAAGTATGTGAGGAAGAAAGTACTTAAGAAAATAAAAACTTAGATTTTATTGGTATGAATGATGATAATTGAGCAATGGCTTGGGCGTCATCAACACAAAAAGGCAGACAAAGGGGTGGTGGAAACTTAGATACCCTATTCCATTCATTCTCTTTCAAAGTCCAAACCCCACCCCCACCAATTCCTGTTTCAATTCTTTTGCACTCTTCTCATTTTTTTCTTACTCATTTTTTCAACTCCATTTTTAGAGGCTAAACTCAATTCATTTATCATAATTTATGATAATCTAATAACTACCCATTTAATGAATTTCATATATAATTGTTCCTCTAGCCATACATTTCCATTTATTTAAGCGTTTTGAGATAAAAATGAATTAAATATATATTTTGAGATGTTTTTTAAGAACACAGCTAATGAAACTACCGAATTTTAAAACGAATAATATTTCATATGTAAAAATAGAAAAGAGATTCGTAAAATGAATCATTATCCATAACTTGATATGAATTAAGGTGAAAAATAATTTAAATATATGTTATTTCTTTAATACTGTTTCACATGGCCATTAATGACAAAATATAAATATTTGTTTATAGTTATTTGAACTAAATATAAAAATTATAATTTAATATAAAAATTTGAATAAAATCAAATTTTTGTTATTTAGTTTGAATTTTTTAGACGTAAATAAAATTATTAAATATTTTAGGATAACAAATTTGTTATTTTTATGATTGTTATTATATTTATGATTATAGGTCTTTTTCATATTCATAAGAAAATTATATAATTTTATATTTAAAATATGTTTTCATAGATATAAATATATTATAAATAAAATACAAGAAAGTTGTAAAACAATTTTCAAAATATTATGTTTAGTTGATAAGTAATTTTACATGTGTATAATATATTTAAATATAATAAGCATCCAAATCAAACCTTTGGTTTGAAAAAAAAGTAAATCGGAAAATTCTATAAAAAAATAAATTTTGATCATATTTTTATCTTTTGAAATAGATTTTTGTTTTTTTGTCAATTTGATTTTTAAGACTTTATGGTGATTTGTGGAATGCAAAGACTCTAATAAAGAAGACCATATATAAAATGATATAAAAGGGTTGAATATTTTATTGATTAATTAATGGTATAATTGTGATATTAGAGGAAGATTAAAGAGAATCCAGATACGCAGCAATTGAGGGTACCCCACTCACTTACGGGTCTTACCCTCTTAGCTAACACCTTTTCCCTATTCAAATAATACATTATCATCAACTTATGCTTTCCACTTATATAATAATATATCATATCAATATACTTTTCTTTGGCCAAAATATTGATTAGAAGATTTATGTTGTATATCTCTAATCATTTTTCTATTTCAGTTAAAAAGAATTATCTAAATCGCTTTTAGAACAAAATAAAAATTTATTAAAACCAATGTATTAAACAAGACTTATTAGAAATTAAAACAAAATATATTAAGGATCATTAAGGATAAAAAGCTATTAGAGACTTTTACAAATTATATATTTATGAACTTTTACAAATTTAATTTTACACTCTGATCTAATGAAGAGATGAAATATACGATACATTTATGAATTTTTATATTAAAAGTTTTAAATTTTTTGCTATCATTTACCTTATACAATAATATACGATAATATTGTTTTTTATTATGAAAAATCAACTATTTAGTATATATATGTTGTATTTATGGATTATAAATATTTATAACGGCGTGCACACGTACCTTGTACATTTTTATAATGTTAACCATTTAATGGATAATGATTACACTACTAAAGTAATAATGACATCTAATAAGAATGTATATAAAATTATACTTTAGTTTTAAAATATATATAAATAGACAGACAGAGGACCTAGAAAATAAATTAATTAGGGTTCATAATTTCACATATATCAATGTTAGGATTACGCAAGCTGATTCAGATAAACAATCTCAATGTAACCAAAAGAAAAAAAAAAGATAAAAAATAAAATAAAATTCACAAACACATAACCAAATCTCATAAATAAATAATGATGCTTAAGATGGTGGGTTGATCCAGGACCATCTTTAATGCTATCCATCATTATTGTACATAAAATTGTACATAATTATTTGTACTTAATGTTTGTCCTGAATTTATAAATTAATTTAATATTAAATAAGTTATGTTTTCCTTCTTTAATAAGTATTTAAATCAGATTTCCATCTATAATTGTTTTAAAATATTTATTTTTCTATTCATTATCCTTTTTTTTAAACATAAATAGATCTCTTAACAAAGGTGAATAATAAAAAAAATCACAACATTCATAACCTACTATTTCTCAAGGTTTAGTGTTCATTTTAATATTTTAGAAGCTAAAATGAATTTTAAGTTCCTTTATTACCACCTTTAAAATGTTTCTCTGAGATATTTATTTCATTTTATAAGGATGTTGAATTGCTAGAATCACAACATAAAATACTTATTTATATCAAAATACAGTAAAATATTATTGCTGATAAAAAAACATAAAATATTATATCTTTTGAGAGAGAATATATATATATATATATATATATATATATTAAAATAAAAAAAATAAGAGCATTGCTATTTATTATAAGAGAGTTTAAATTCATTTCAGTGGCCAAACAATAACTTCAAAAAAAATTATCTTATTTATTAAAGAAACAATATTATATTTTTATATATTATATATTGTTTTATATTAAATACTCAGAAGATTAAACATCTCATATCGATTAAAGATAAAAATATTTTATAATATATAAGTGCATTTAAATATCATTTTATGAATTAATTTTGTAAGCTGAATTGTACTTAATTAAAATAAACTTTTAATATAATATCAGGATCATTTAGAATTTATTTTAACAAGAGTTTTTTAAGTTTATCAAGTTACTTGTTATATATAATCTTATGTAGGAGTTAACATCCTGGATGTAAGAGGGATGTGTTGAAAATACCTCAGTGTGAGGGTGATCTTCGAGATGTTTCAGAATGAGGAGATCTATTAAAAATCTCACATCATATATTAGTGGATGCAAATTTCATTTTATAAGTTAATTTTATAATGTTAAATTAAACTTAAAATTTACTTATTAATGAAAATTATTTTTATTTAATGTATGATTAAAGATACTTGGTATTGGTTTACTTGTTTTTCACCATCATTTAAAAAAGTGAAACTAGGAATGTATTGGCCTTTACAATGCAAGAAAGTAGAGCAGGTTGCTGCAAACTCCAGGATTCGTTTTCCTTTTGAATATTTGCTTTCTTCTCTTTGTGAAACATGGTAATTAATAATTAATTAAGTAACTAATTAACTTGAAAAAATCTTGAGTCACTCTCACTAGAAATAGAAAATGGAGCTAAAAGAAGCATTTCCACTTAGGTTTCCACTCCCAAAGTTAGCAGAGTGTGGGTTGGTTCCTGAAACGAACCTTCTCACTTTAACAGACATGTTGCCCCCCCTCAAATGCGACCATAATCATTCCAAAATTCAAAGAAAACAACCACATTCATTCATACAACACACCTTTTCATCTTTTCAATTTCTTTCTCAAGAAAAAAACCATTCATCTTTTAAAATAAATTTGCTCATATCTGATACCCCATCAATGCTTTGCTGAAATGCATTGCAAGTCAATAGATCATGTTATTAGGGTTAGAAAAAATGTAGCCAAAGAAAGTATAAAATTTAGAATGAGAATGGAAAACTTGAAAACATAAAGATGAGAATGAAGTAAGGAAAAGAATAAGAAATTTGCAAGAAAGAAAATTGTAATGGGAAGACTGAAAGGTACAGTGAAGCTGACATGGGTGCATGAAACGGTCGGGTAATTGTGTTTGCACGAGCTTTCACTCTTTTGGGTTGCATAAAGTACATTTCTGACAAACCTATTCTATGCACTTTGTGTGCACCAGAGAACACAACACAAGAGATTCCTCAAAATAAGATCCACCCACGCCACGGGAGAATCTTCACTGTCTTCTCTTCTCTTCTCTTTTCTTCTCTCAATTTCTACTGTAGTAGTAGAGTTTCAACCTACTCATTCATTTCAAATTTTCCAACCAACAAAAATATAACTTTGTTTGTCAAATGATCACTCCTTTGTTAGTGTGAGTTTGGAAAAACATTGTTTTGAAGATTATGACATTTTATAGTATATGGGAATTATAAGTCAGTTTTATGAGGTTGAGTTAGACTTAAAGTTTACTTCCTAATATGATATCTGAGTAATTTCAAATTTATCCTAATAATTGTTTGTTGAGCTTATCATACCATCCATTATCAGACCACCATAATATATAGTCTCACTCACAAGTTGATAGTCTTGCATGAGGAGTGTATTAGAGATTCCACATAGACTATAAATTATGACATTTTATAGTAAGTGTGATGTAAGGATGTATCCTTCTTTTTATATACGGGTTGGATCATCCTTCAAATGATTCTTATGTATATATTATTTATTGCTGATAAATAAATAAATGACATTTTATGGTATATAAATGGATGCAAACCTTATCTTATAAGCCGATTTCATGAGACTTTATCATATAAGCCGGTTTCATGAGATTGAGTTGTACTTAAATACAATTCTTGAATAATTAACGGTGAAATTTCTAATTTTCGTAGGTGAGAAGAAACTATTTAGTTTTGGCTGGTGTATTAAAGGATAATAATAGAAAAACTTTAACACATGGCCTATTTTTTGTTTTATCATTTTATTTTATATCTTATTAAAGATTTATTTTATATTTACATTTGCAACGTTTGAAATACATGTTATTCTATTTTGTTTTTTTAAATAAGTTGTGTATAGTTTATTGAGAATATTAATAAAAAAATAAATTATTTTGGTAAGAACATTAGTTTAATATATAACTAGTAGATAGTAATGAAACGATATGAATGGGTTTGTGAACTTATAATACTAACATAAAAAAATGAATTATCATATTTAATCTAAACTAACTTTAATTATGAATCAATTAATTAAGTTTTTTCCAATTGAAGAACGAAAAAATGCGGTTCGTAGTGAATTAGTGGAAGTTATTATAAGTAATAATAATGTTATAAGAAAGTAATAATATGGAGTGAGCGGAAAATGGCACGCATATGTTGGTTGGTAAAAGATGTTTGCATGGCACAATACTAAACAAGTATCATTAAAGTGTCGAAAAAAAAGATGAAATCATAAATGGGATCAAATCAATTACCAATTGGGTTCCTCCAAAAGGATGCTGTTCCTCCTCATGCCCAACATCATCTTCAAACCTTGTACCACTATACTTTAACTATCAGGTAAATTCATTTATCATTTTTTACCATTATGATATGCATGGATATAGATACCCTAAAGTCTAAAGTCAATAGTGTGGTGAGAAATACATTTGGGTATAATTGGATTTTTTTTTAAAGAGGATATCAAAGTTATTTAAACTTTTTCTAGTAAAAATTTGTTAAACTTACTAGATCACTTACTTTCATACTGTTGTCGCACCACTCATAAATATATAATTTTACGTATGAGTTGACAATCTTAACGTGAAAAATATGTTAGAGATATCATGTTGACTACAAATAAAAACATTTCATAGTATATATTTAACTAGAGTTAGTTTTTGAGACAGTTGAGAGTGGTAAGGCTTTTTTAATGGATTCTGTTATTGTTGGTAGCTGAAGGTATCTTGTGAGATTTATTGTGTTCGGAGAGAGAAGTGTTTGTTTCTATGTTCTCTATAAGGATTGGATCATCCCTTAAATGAATTAAATTTATTTATTTTTTCTTGTCTGGGTGAAAACTTTCTTAAAATCTACTTTTTTAAGATGAATTTTCTCAAAGATTGTCCTTGTAAATTTGAGATGCATGGCTCTACAATTAAAGGTAAGATGTTGAACATTCAAGAACTTGGATGGCATACCCAATTACTACCAAAGTCACAAGTCAATCACGAAATCATATGGTCTCAATTAGGCATGAGTGGTGGGTCAGTCAATGGTTGAATGAAATTAACGTTACATTACAAACAACAATTATACAAAAACCTTATTTAAATACGTATTACTATTATTATATAATAAAAGCACAATTGCTAAAATTAAAATATTATATATATATATATATTATAATGAAGTGAACTTTAAACCTAACTCAACTTCATAAAACCGGTTTATGAAGTGAGGTTTGCACTCACTTATAAAGAATGAAATGTTTCTTGATAATGGATGACATGATAAGTCCAACATACATTCGTTAGGATAAATTAAAAAATTATTATGATAATATATATATATATATATATTATAAAGTGAACTTTAAGTTTAACTCAACTTCATAAAACCAGTTTATGAGATGAGGTTTACACTCACTTATAAAAATTGAAATATTTTTCAATAGTTGATAATCTGATAAGTTCAAGAAACATTGGTGGAGATAAACTCGAAAATGATTCTGATAATAATATATACAGTGGTATATGAATAAAGCTCTAAATGGACCAATATTGGAGGTTGGAGGTGGAATGTTGGATAGATATTTGAAAGGAATATGGGCACAAGAGTGTAAAAGAAAACCTTAAGGTTTGATGATATTGAGGTAGTGTGTGCTTTATCATAGATTGGTCAACTTTGTGATGGTAAAGTGATGGACATTGATATTATGATGGTTGGACAAGAGGTGTAAAAGTCACTACTCTATTTCAAAAGATAGAAAATTAAAATTTATTGTAAGATGGAATATTGGAAGTCTGTGTGTTCTTATACAGTGAATTTATATATAATTTAATTTCAGATTTGGTTTTCTAAAATTGAGTTATTCATTAGAAGGTTATATATCTCATACCAAATTCAATAGTATTACGTAAAACATGGTACATTAAACAAAATCTCAAATCTCATCATAATAAGATGTAGAGTTTGAAAATTAAATATTGATAAATGTCATTCAGTAATATTTCATAAAATTATAAGATGAATAAAAATTATTTGTTTCCAATATTTTTATTCAAATAATATGTTTTTATAAAGTATTTTGGATTTTTATAAAATAAATTATTCTGAAAATATATCATGTAAACAATATCGTATTTTCTTGTATATGGGTTTATTATCCATTAATAAATACCAGTCCAATACTATTTCTTCCCTCAAATTTACCAATAGTATTGTCTTTAACAAGAAGAGATAAACAAAAGCTTTTGGTAAAATAAATTTCTTCTGAAGTCTCCATTTTTGCTTGGAATAATGTTGTTCGAAAAATTCCCCTACAAGGTAAATTTAAGTAAAAGGACATTCACCATAAGATGACAAACATGTGTTAAAAATAGATGGTGTTAATTAAGATCTTGAACTTCGCAAAGATTTTTCAAGGTTTTAACTATTGTTTCTATTAGTGGGTGAAGAAACTTTTTTCTTTCTGTGTTCTTTGACTCATGCCACATTTTTAGGATCTTTCACAAAAACAATAAAAACTAGTGATTCTTTGTTGCTTTTATGTTCCTAGTTCGAAGCTTTTGGCACAAAGGTTATCTACCACAATCAACGTAGCACTCAAAAAAACAACAATAAAAAAAATCACGAGCTTGTGAATTTAGTGTTACATATTTTTCTTACAAACTATTATTTTTCTATGTCAACAACGAATTTTTAACATATACTATATATTATAACATTTATATCAGTTATGAAATAATATGAAATATTTTAATATTATAATATAAATTAAAAATTTATTTATAAAAAAATAATAGTAATTTATTTTAACAGTTTGTTTATTACAAAAATATTCAGAATGTTTAAAATTTTAATTAAAATAAAAATTAATTTTGAATGAAAATAACTAAAAAAAAAAATCTAACTTTTTAAAAAACTTTTAAAATTTTAAGAGTGCAAAATAACTATACATTTGTCAAAATCTCGTCATGAACATAACGAACTTCGTTTAGCATAAGATTCTAAAGGAGACATAAAAAAGCATTAATCTTTGTGTTTTGATGCTAGTTGTTTCATGCGTGCTATTTTGACCCTACAATATTTGGTTATAATTAAGCTTTGTGTGGGAATTAAATAATCTATTTTTCTAACATTGTATCACCCCTACATCATTATCTATTTGAATTATGCTGGATATTCATATTATTCTTTATACACTTTTAATTAATTATTAATTTATAAACTAAAAAATAATTGTATTTAGAGTAGTTTGTATTATTAATGAAGATTTAAAAAAAAAGTTTGATATCTAATATTTATTAAATATTTTAGACTCTAAATTAATTATTAATTTAAAGTATCTAAAATCTTGATAACTTATCTATATATTCTAATGAATATTTGGACGAAGACCAGTACAATAAAGAAAGTAAATAATATTTCATGTATACAACTTTTTTCAATATCTTTTTATGGATCGAACAAATAATAAATTAAAATTATATTATATTATGTATAGGATAAGTTGAATTGAGTTAGTGATTTCAATACCAAACAATGAATTTGTTTGGATTAAGTTTTATCCAAACACTCACAATGTTTAGGTTAATGGGACTAATTCATGTGAACAACTCTAAGTTAATATAATATTAAGAAAAATCTCTTGATGGAAATTAGATAAAACTATTTGTAATTATGTGTTTGGAAGTAGCATTTATTTGGTATACATGAATTCTAGATGCAATTATTTATATTATTTCATTACATTTCTCTTTTGTTTTGTTTTTTATATTTCTAAAATAAGAGCTATTTATATGCATGTATTAGGTGTTGCTTTGTTTCTTTATTATTTTTTCCATACTTCAAATATAAACTTCAAATAAATATTATTTATTTATTTTATTAGCAATAACAAATATGTAAAATCGAACCACTTCAGAGATGAAACAACCCATTAAGGATTTATGGTTTATGATTTAGGGTTTAAGGTTTATGAAAGTGGTTTGCTTTTATATATTTGTTATTGTTGATAATATATATATAATTGGTATGCATCGAGTAACTTATGAGCACTTTTAAAAAAATAAAAAATTATATAATTTTTTTATAGAAATTAATTTATACAAAATCTAATTTTAATTAATTTATAAAATAATTTTATATTTTTAAGATTAGTAGAGAGAAACTTATCCAAACATGTTTATTATTAGAAATAACAAAACAATAAAAAAGATAGGCTATTATTTGTTCAGTCTCAGTCTGGGACTTACCATGCCTTACTCCTCTGGTATTTTTGTATGAAATTTTTACCAGACGTTCGTCACTGAGTCTGTTAAGTTTAGGCTGTGATTTGAGCACCAAATTCTTCCCACAAGATTGACAATAAATTTTTTATTCATCACTGCCAGGGCTGAAAGGAAGGTTAGTTCGTGTGCGAAACTGTTTGATTTTTTTCGTGGGTGAAAACTCATCCGTTTGACCTAAAATTTGTCGCGTTTTGTCCCAAATTAAGTGAAGATTCTTACGTGGACTTTCAGGAAAAAACTATTTCGGGACAATTTTTCAGAAATTTTGTGCAAACAAAGGCTATCTTCTACCAAAACTTGTGAAATTTCGCGCTACTTTCTGCAATTTTATTCCAGGTCCGTATTGCGTTGAAAAAATTCAAACAAGTACTTTCATATGTTGTTTGCACCCAGCTAAGGAGGCACGTCCATAAACAAATCACAAAAAGAAGATACAGGGAAGTAAAGCGAGGACGTTTTGTTTTCGAAAAACCAATTTTGTTCAGTCTCGGTCTGGGACTTACCAGGCCCTATTCCTTGGGTATTTTGGTCTGAAATTTTTACCAGACGTTCGGCACTGAGTCTGTTGAGTTTAGGCTGTGATTTGAGGAACAGATTCTTCCCACAAGATTGACAATAAATTTTTTATTCATCACTGCCAAGGCTGAAAGGAAGGTTCGTTTGTGTGCGAAACTGTTTGATTTTTTTCGTGGGTGAATACTCATCCGTTTGACCTGAAATTTGTCGCGTTTTGTCC
>Ga0123342_1004284_pt1 | contig 21892 bp, 12 predicted proteins | sample Turbeawhitnodule_FD_89960 | JGI IMG/M metagenome (GOLD analysis project Ga0123342, IMG submission 89960) | Root nodule microbial communities of legume samples collected from Mexico - Turtle bean Mexico white nodule | ecosystem: Host-associated > Plants > Roots > Nodule | place: Mexico: Nepantla...
AAGAAACCCTATCAAGGAGTGACTAACACTTACACCTTTACAAACCAGAATAAAGGAAAGATAACACCTGAAAAGAAGATGCAAGAACTCAAAACCAGTAGTTCAATTTGCTGCAGAACTGCATCAGCACCTTCACCAAGATCAAGGTTTTCCTAGAACAAGCACACTTGAAAAATCCCTTTGGAAAACCTTGCAAAAAACTTTTCAATCCTTCTTCTCACATAGAAAGTGTTTAATCTCTGTCAAAAACGTAATTGTTCAGCATCTTTTCATGTGAGAGAGGCTTTTCTTTTTATAGAAAACATTTTCTAACTTCTTTTAAAAAAAAACAGTTGAAAAGCTGTTATGAAAATAACAGATTCAGTTTTAAACTAAACAGATTTATTTTATGAAAACTGCTAACTCAGCTAACTGAAATAACTGTCTGAGTTGTGTCTTTGTGCAGTATCCTGATTTTTGGAGAAAACTCTAAAAAGCTTTTGGGAAAACTTTTAACCACTTCAAGTGCTTATTCTAGGCTTGGTTAGGCATCTAGAATAGATCATGTAGCAAAAGGCAACCTTACACATACACAAACCTAAATACAAGATCATCTAAACCTATTACACACTTCAAATCAAACTAGATATTTTCTACATCAAACACACACTAAAACTAGGTAGAGAGGAAGCTTCATCCATCTTCAAGAGTCTTCTCTTTCTTTTAGATGTAGAAGCTCGTTGTCTATCTCCTTGATAAGAAAGGATAAGGTTGCCTTCTTCTTGGACCACTCATTTGCCTCCGAATGTAGTTGATCGATCTCAGTTACATCAAATTGAAGGTGATTCAATTCTTGTTGGAGCTTTTGGACTTGTTTTTCTTCTTTTTTTCGGCCATTGGAGACTCTTTCATCTTTAAACTAACCGAACATGCTAACATTATAACCTTATTCAGGAAATCTTAGAGACCTTTATATAGCATGGTCAAACTCTACCTCTCCAACATATGCACATCTCCCTCCAACAGATTGCACGACAAGTTATGGGCAGTGAAGTTAAATTGGGGATTATAGAAACTTCCCTTCTCTTCGGTGGATTGGAATTAGGGATTCCAATTTTTTCCAACTAATATTTCCACCTCCGACCCTTGACCATCTGATTTGGAGTTAGCAAAAGGAGTTGCTTCGACATCGTCGGAATTAATGGCAATATTGTTAGGCCAAACGCCAATAGCGACACCTTCGACATTTTTCAATGCCTTCATTTCTTTAAATCGATGAGCCATCTTTTTTGCTGTATATCCATTTTATTGTTTGCATACAAGAACAATTATTCAATAAAAAAATACATAAACAAATACAAAACACAAGTTAGGGGAGGACATACTAATATAAAATTTTAGATTCATGGCTCGGTATTTGAACTTCAAGAGCATAACCATGTCAAAAATGGTTTGTATTTTTTTCTAGTTTCTCACAAGCGTCATGTTTAGTAATGTCTAACTCTTCCAACTGTTGAGTAGCCTAAACATGAGGGTTTTGGATCCAATATAGTGGAAATCCCTCTAGCGTACTAGGTTCTCTCAAGAATAAAAGATAATGGTTCTTATTATTTCTCATTACATACATTGAATATATAAATAATTGGCCAAGATAACCTCATACTCTACTGTTCTTAATCTTAATAAAACAATATCCTTAAAATTATGTGATTTACAATCTGAAATAAAGATAAAATATACATAATTGAAGCCTCAATAAATATTAAATTAAATATAATATGATAGAATTAAAACCAATCAAATAAACATCAAAAGTTTCCTAAAATAACTCAACACTCTCCATCAAGCTAGTGAATAAGTGTTTTCCATTCCCAGTTTAGATATAATTCTTTCAAAATTATTTTTGTTAAGCCCCTTGGTGAGCATATTTTCGAGTTGTCCTTCGAGTTCAATGGTTCCATCATTTTTAAGTTCTTTGATAACCCATAATCTTGACCCCTTCTTCTTCAACCCTTTTCGTAATTTAGCCTCTCTAAACACTATGGGTTGTCTTGGTCTATATTCATCCTTGTCTACAGTCACCTCCTATTGGACTTTATCTTCTTCTTTTTTCTTTGGAATGTGATGATGTATAACTTCCTCAAATAAGTTTGAGAGGTCCAATTGCTCTTTAGTATCAGGAAAGACTTCCTTTGTTGCATTTCTTTGTAAGCATTCCTTCCCTGCATTAGATTAAAAGTTACATCATCGTCTCAAGCCCTGACTTTAAGTTTTCCCTCATCAACATCAATTATGATTCTAGAAATCTTCATGAAAGGTCTGCCAAGTATCAAAGGAACCTCTTCATCTTCTTTCATGTTCATCACAACAAAATCCAAAAAAATATGAATTTATCCACCTTAACAAGAACATCTTCAACCACGCCATAAGAATTTTTTATTGATCTGACTACTAATTGTAGCATCATCATGGTGAGTTTAATCTCTAATTTACCTATTTTATTTAGCATTGACAAAGGAATTAAATTTATGTTTGCTCTCAAATCCAGTAAGGCCTTGTCCACAGATAAAGCACCTATAGACATGGGAAGTTTAAAACTTCCTGGATCCGTGGATTTTAAAGGCAAGCCTTTTTTTACTTTTGCTTTGGAATTCCTGCAACATAATTTTTAAGTAACAAATTATAAAAAAAAATTATCTCCTTATCTTTTTTTTAAGGAACGTGAGAATATGATAACTCTTTTACAATAACATCTCTCTCATCATTTTCACTCTTTTTCTCTATCTTTTTCTCCTCAATCATATTCTTCCCTCTTTCTTTCTCATTTCTCTCCCCTTCGATCTCATTTTTCCTTCCTTTTTCAACCACTACATTATCACCATCCCTTTCTCCTGCTATTGTACCACTTTCAATGACAATTGTATTGCAATGTTCCTTTAGGTTGGTCTGGGTGTTGGCTGAAAACTGACCACTTTGTCCCTCTACTAATTGTTTGGAAATTTGTCCCACCTGAGTTTTTATATTTCTGATTGCTGCCATATTATTCTCTTTATTGACAATAGTAGCCTTCATGAATTTCTCCAAGGTATCTTCAAGTTTATTCATTCTTTCAGGAACCGAAGGATAATTGGTTGTTTTTGTTCTTGGAAAGGACCTTACTTATTGGATGAATCATTATCTTGTTTCCACCCAAAAAAAAATTATTTTGATTGTTTTTCCAACCTTCAGAATAATTATTGTTGTTGGAGAAACCATCTTGCCTTTCCTGATTGCCCATGTAATTTACTTTTGCTTCAGATGATAAGAACAATGACCATTGGGACGATCACCTCCACAAAAATCACATCTTGTTGGTTGACTATGGCTATGAGAAGGTTGCACAACTTGTAATTGTTGGGGCAATTTAGCCATTTGTGCAGTTAATGTTTCAATTTGTTGTGTCAGAATTTTATTCTGAGCCAAGAGTGCATTTGAAGTATTCAACTCTAATAACCCTTTCTTCTGAATAACATGTCTATCATGTTAGGCTTGATAATCATTTGATGTCAATAAATCAATAATCTTTGTCGCTTGTTCCACATCAACAACCATCATTGTGCCGCTAGTTTCAGCATTTAGGAGAATCTTAGTATCAGATCTGAGATCATTATGAAAAATGCTCAGTTGAGCAATGCCTTCAAACCCATGATTTGGGTATTTTATCATCATCATTTTAAATTTCTCCCATGTCTCACAAAAGGCTTCATCTCCTTCTTGTCTGAACATAGAAATAACAAACTTTGCTTTGAGCTATTGGAAAAAATCTCTGCATAAATTTGTCCTCTACATCCTTCCAACTAGTGAGGCTCTGATTTGGATGTGATTTGAGTCATTCTTTTTCCTTCCCTGCCAATGGAAAAGGAAACAAACACATATAAACATTCAATATCACCTAATTGAAAGCCCATTGTTCTCACCAATTCATAAAATGTACACAAATGTGTATATCCTCATGATCCATTGTTGTAAATTGATGGGTACTAATAACACTAAGGAAAGCGGGTTTCATCTCCAAGGCCCTGGTGGTAGGAGGTATTGCAATACTAGAAAAGTGTTTTGACCTCTGCTACATGGCATAATCTCCAAGGGTTCTCCTAGGAGATGGTGCTTGCTCTTCTGTCATGGTACTTTCCTTTTGAAAAAATATTAATGGGAAAAGAAGAAGTGGTTAAGGATTCTTCTTTAGTGCCTCCTTGTCTTTCTTTTGTCTTTTTCTTCGTGTTTCTTTTAGCTACCCTTTCAATCTCTTATTCAAATAATAGTTGGTCTTTGGAAATTTTACCTCTTAATATCATATAAGACAACTAAATCAAGGGTTAGCACAAGGTTCACTAGCAGTAAAAAATAAACTTTTACAATTTAAAATTAAAAATAAAATAAATAAATCCAAAATAAATCCAAAAATAAAATAAAACAAATCTGCAACTAAAATAAAATAAAACAAAAAGAACAATAAACAAAAAAATAAATAAAAACAGTTATGCCTAACATGAAAACTTTTATAAGAATACAGTTAAAATATACACAGTATTTAGGAAATTGTACTAAAAAATTAAATTGTTCCCCAAAAGCTTATGACAATTTAAGGCAAGTGTACTACATCAGAAGTAATAATTTGTTCCTAAGGACGGATATCGAACCTACAAGGAACAGTTGAATTATCAAGTATAAGATTCACTAAAACAAAATAATAAAGTTTGTTGGGAGTTTGTTATAATGATTGCAAGAATTATAAGTAAAGCAAGTTAAAGAGTTTGTTAGTTCAATTGGGAAAATTAGGATTGAGGTTCATCTTTCTTACTCTTTTGTATTTTAAATAGCATAGCAATATTCTATCCTTTGATTGATATTGATGTCCAAATAAAAGACATTTATACTGATTCCTCGTATATAAAATTATTAAGAGAGTCTCATAAATATTGATTCCTCACATATTTATAAAAATTCCTTATCATTATGATTAGATGTTGATAGCAATTAACATTTCAAATATATTCCTAGCATTCAAATATGTTAAGCATTATCATTTAGGTCAGAAACTTAAAAGTATTTTCCAGTCAAATCTAAGGATCTTGATCATGGTAAACAAGCATTACAAATAAAATGACAATACCAATCATCAATCAAGAATAGAATATTATAATTAAATATCACCTCAATCCATAAGAGTTTGAAGAGATTACTCTCAATCCCAAAGGGTAGAATTAGTCACTCATGTTGGCCATTACAAGCGTGGAAAGCAAGTAAAGAAGATTCAAGATGTTTCTCCTTCACGATTGCCTCCTCTAAGGTTTTATCACCTCATATTCTCCCAATTGATTGTTAGAATTGCCTCACACGTAATATTTAACCTAGTTGGCCTTTAGCTAAGTAACTTCTCGCCTGGGCGTGATTTGACTCGCTTGGGCAAGTTGGACGAAAACAGGTCCAACATCTCTAGAGTGATCTCGTCTGGGCGAGATTGGGCTCGCTTGGGCGAGATTGGGCTCGCTTGGGCGAGATCCTCTGGGAACTTTTGGCTTGGGCGAGTGTTGGAGAGTTTTAGCTTTCCCTTTTTATCTTTGTCTACTCTCATTTTTCCCTTTCATCCCTAGAATTCTGAAATTAATACAAATTTTAGAATAAATCGTTCTTTTTCAAATTATAATCACAAAATATATAAAAATATTTAAATTCATAAATTAGAGGTTATACTCTAGTTATTTTATCAATTAATATTCATAAGTGTTTGTATTTTAATATGAAAGGTTACTGAAATATGACACTTATCAATAAATAAATAAGTTTTTCTGCAAGCCTTTGATACATTTATTTATAAACAGCCACATCATCTTCTTCATTTCCCAACTTTGTATTTGGATCAACAAGTGTGTCTGCTAGTTTGTAGGCCCTTTTATATGTTTCTTGCAGCAAACCAATAACATACTTTGGTAGGGATATAAATTTTCTTGGAGTGAGAAACCTTAATTTCTAAGAAGTTGTATGGTTGAGTTATGCTTAGAGTTTATTTCTTGAGATGGTATTAGAGCTCCTGATCCTTGGGAGCCTCTGACCATGTAAAATTGAGTAGCCTTAATTGTTATATAAACCTAATTGTGGTCTTCATTGTTGTTCACTCAACCTCTGGTCTTGTGTTTGTTTCAACGTTCATCATTATACACAATTAGAACATTCATTGCTAATTTTGTCCTAATATATGTGTATCAATTGTTTTTTGTGATGGTTGGAAAGGGAGGATTTATTCCATAACTCAACCATGAGGATTTAGAAAGAGTAAGATTCTTCCATAACTCAATTGTTTTTTGTTGGATTTAATGTCTCAAATACACCATTTTATCAATCATTGGATTTTAAGCTCTGATATCATCTCAAAAGTAAAAGAGAATGATCCTCACTCATGATTTCTCATTACATACATTGAATATATACATAAATAGGCAAATAATCTCGGAATCCTACTACCTTTAATCTTAATAAAATAATATCCCTCAAATGATGGGATTTATAATGTGAAATAAAGATAAAATATATAAAATTTAATTTCCAATAAATAACAAATTAAACATAATTAAAATAAGTAAAATAAACATAAGAAGTTTCCTAAAATAACTCAACATATTCATCAGGTTGGATCTTGATGAAACGACCTTTCAAATGTTTGTAGGAAGATTCAGAAAATGAAAGGAAACATTTCCCACTCACACTATTTAATGACGCCTACAAATGACGAGAAGATCATTTTAACTAAAAATATATTTGAAGTCAGTATAAGATCCAAGTGAGTGTATAAGATACTTAAAGTTTGGACGAAGACCCAGTTGTTAGGACGAAGTTGGGAAAGCTAAACATTCATCACAGTCAGGATTTCTTTTTTGAAAAAAATCTAAGTATAACCTTAAAACTAACTTGATAAATATAGTGTCATAGAAGAAACAGAAGGGACCCTCGACGACATCACCCTCGTTCTTGCATACGGGCTTGTTCGATTCATAGTCTTTGATCTTAACATTTTTCTCCTTGGTTTTGCTAAGGGCTTGTAGGTTTTCAAAAGCTTTGAGTTTTTTTACAAAAGTATAATCAGAGGTTTCTCTCATTAACTCCATTTTGACCCATGGGTGTGTAGCGTCACAAGCCATGATGAATGATTAAAACAAAAACCCAGAAAAACACTTGAAAGAAAGGGGAAATCGCACAACCACTCCCAACCCTAAGAGTACTAAATCGGTAGAAATATCACTTCAAAACCGGTCAAGGAATATCACTTGAACGAACCTATCAATGAGAATACGGTAAAGGATTTTGTTTGAAGAAATATGGAGCTTTTTTAAGAATGTAGGGGTGCCAAAATGAGAGAGCCCACAAGGATTTCTTTTTCAAAGTATGAGCGTTTAAAGGGAAAGCAAGGAGTCATACAATGTATAAAGTGTGAAAGCAATTGTTTGCATCCACGTGGAACGGTGCATGCAGAGATGTAACGATTGAATGATATTGTTGAGTAACCATGTAAGTCAAAGTTTTTTGTTCCAAAAACTTTTATGTTTGTCGCTATATAAGCCTCTTCGTCCACTCGACTCGACGTTTAGGGATTGTGTACCATCCCAGACTTAAGGGATCAGGCATAATTGACCAAGTACATGGTGAAAGAGACACTTCATGATGTTGAGAAATTTAATGTCTAAGCGTCAGGTGAAGGCATGTTGCCATTTAGGTGATATGTTTATCGGTCATTGGTCACCCTTTAAGCGATGAGTGTGAGTCGAAAGGAGTTACGTAAGCCTAACAAGATTAACATGAATAATGATTCTAATATTTTGAAAGCTTGAGCAATTAAATTCTTATATCCTGAAACTATTTTTTTCAATATTGAACCTTTTTGCCTCTTGAATCATTTGTTCAGTAATTAAAATTATCTAAAATAAACATTTTGAATGATACCTTTATAAATATGACACAATTTAAATCATAAAAAACACTTAATTTAACTTAGTGAGAGTCATTATTTTGAACATAAGAAAATTAATTAACATTTTCAATACATATATTGGGATTATTAATAACAAAATTTTCATATATTATTTTTTAAAAAATATATATTGCTTTAATCGTCTCTTCGTACAAGACAGTAAAAATAAAACAATTTTTATTTTAGTCTTTGAAAGTGTGACTGTTACCATAAGCTCCGACTACACTCATTTCAAATTCTAGGCCAACATTGGCTAAACAATAAATTTCTAACAATCTAAAATTGCTATTGTCATGTCACATCCATTTGCAACTCTTACCTTGTAGTACCCCTCTTGTATTATCCACAATCACGATAAATATTTGTGAGACAATATTATATATATGGTATTATGTCGCTAATTCTTGTAATTCCAAATGCTAGTTAAAAAAATAAGTGACATTAAAACATTAGGAATTCAAAGGGGGTTAGAATTACTACATTAAAAAAAAGTAAAATAACAATATATAAGTAAAAAAAAAAAACTCCAAAATTATTGTCTTAAAAAAGTAAATTATATTTTCTTTAAAGACACATTAGACATTTAATATTATTACACTCCCTTGTGTGATTTGTAATCTTTTTCATTTTGTATTTGTTTTTCAACTTGTTTTTGTTTATAACTCTTTCTATAAATGGAACCATTAACAAAAGGTTGGGAGAATACTATCCACAGAAAAAAGTATCTAATCTACTCAATAAGAGTTAGGGTAAATAATTTTTCACTTCATATCCATAAACTTTAAGAATCAAAAGTAATATGGTTTTCTATGTTTTCTATGAAACTATAAAAAACAAAAAGTGTATATATAGTTTTCTATGTAAAAAAAAAATTATATATATATATATATTGAAGCAGTTACATTTACCAAGTAAAATATCACAAATTCCTATGTAAACTAAAAGAATATTAGAAAAAATGAGACTATACCTTTTGATACATATAGAAGCAAAGGCAAAGCAGCAGTTTAGTAGTAATTAACAATTATAAAAATGACTTGTATAGAAATAAGGCAATGATAAGAGAGAAACAAGCACACATTTAAAACTTGTTAGAAAGGTTTCAAATGCCATGCCCCCATTTGGTAAAGTTTTATCAGTAGTTAGCAACCCTAACCCTAACCGAGCTCTGACCTCTACCCTAAACAATCTAGAACACGTATATATGGTTAGGCCTATTTGATTTATCTCATCCTAATGTCGGTATCCTTTTGTCACGAATCAACTATACAAACTACATATTTTAAGGTGGTACTTGTGAGGCACTACCTTCCAACTTTCTCACCAACATTACCAGTTTCATATGCAACTATCATGACGTTCATCACTCGTCACGTTTTGTTATTGCCTGTGAAAACTTTTGTTTCCATCTATTCCTCTTCTTCGTCAACGATCTTCTTCTCTTCTTCGTTATACTATCCTTTGTATTAGCCATGTGAGTGAGTGGTCCTTTTACTTCTTCAAAGGCTATGATAACGTATGGAGCCTGAGTCCCTTTGATACAAAGACAAATGAAGATGGTCTGTGGTATTCTAAATTAGTAGGTCCTACTATTGTGGCATGCCCACTTGTTTTTTATCCTTTCTTCTGTACAACTAAGCCACTAACTGCTGAAGGTAGGTGTGGTATGGTACATGAAGATGCATAAACCATGGTTTAATTTTGTCCTTAAATGTATGTACTTAGAACCTAACACTCATCTTAATTAAATATTACCTTAATCACAGGCTTGTGCCTTATATTGTAGGCTTCACACTTAATCTCTTAATCTCTTTGTCTCACTTAATTTGTGTTTTTTAATCTCTTCCACTGTGTTAACATTTGTTCTGTCGAGTATTTATAAATTATGCCTTCGAGCTGTTTGGTGATATACTGGTGCGCTAAAATGGTTGGTCATTTTTTAAGCAAAATAAGTAAAGGATAGAAAACCATGAATGAAAAAGGAGTTTCTTTTGGATTTTTTTCAATTGCATTTTGTTTTGAGGAGAACTAATACTTTGAACATTGAGAATAACTCATGTGGGTGTTCTTGCAATCGATCACTTGTTTCAGCTAAGTGCATGATTTGGTTTGCTTAGACCACAAGCTCAAAGGTAAGTCTTTTGTGATGCCTCACATTATTATTGTCAAAGAAATGAAGGATATCTCACGACTTGCGATGAATTATGATGAAAGTCTACAACTTTATTCAGACCAGATTATGCATAATCATTACATGCTAGTAGATTTCTATCAACTGATGCTTTGGATTCCCGTTTGCAGGTGCAAAAGAAATTGTCAAATCATTTTTTATTTTATTTTTTGCATTACACAACCAGTTGCTACAATACACATAACGTAATTTTGCACATTAGAACATCACTGAATGTTTAATACTTATCCACATTTGCACCATTAGCATTCAAATTTTATGTATTTTTAATCATTATAGTTAACAAAAATATTTTTTTAACCTTTTATCCATAGATTAAAAGTAAACAATTTTTATAATTATAAGGGGACAAAGTATTTTCATAAATAAAAACACATTTAAAAGTAAGTTTATCCACCCTTTATTACAGTCAGTCTAGGACTTGAATTTCTACCAGCAAGAGAACCAAATGGTAGACCATATTCATCCACTCAAAAACGAATTGAGTCAATCCAACCATGATGAGTTGCCAATGAGATTGGCCAGGCCTGTCAACCTTTTTGTTTAGAAAAATAAAAATATTTAATTATTTTACTTTTCTTAATGTTTCAAAATTTTAATCAAATGTAATAAAAGAAAATCTATATAAAATCAGTAAATCAAGGAAAAAAACTGAGATATTCATAACAAAAATAAGCATCCCATCAATATCTGAAAAGCATTTTACCTTTTTTAAATAACTTTCCCCTTTTTTAAATAACTTCCGGATTAAATTTCTTTCTTCTGAATTAAATTTCTTTCTGCATCCATCAATATCAAAAGGCATTTTACCATTTTTAAATAACTTTTCCCTTTTTCAAAAAACTTTCGGATTAGCCTTTTCGGACATTCCTTTCCAAAATTTACAAGTGTATTAAATGTTTTCCAAAATTTTCAAAAAGCTTTTTCTAAAAATGATTTCCAGAACGTGTATACTACATTTTAGAATTTATTTTCCAGATAACTTTCCTAAAATATAAACTTTCGAGAATGAAACTAAATTAGATGGAAGATTTTGATAATTTTACCTATATAATGGGGTGCAGGATGAATTTTGACTGCAGGAAGAAACACCCCAAAAATAAAAGTATTTGTATATAGTTTAAGAAAAACATAATAAAAGGATAAAGAGGCCCAACTTGACAGATTAACGTATCCAATCCTTCGTCAGGTTGCAGCCAACTGGGGTTAGGCAATTTCTTCATGCAACTCCATGCTTTTCTTCCTGCTAAATAACAACTATGCCCTTTTTTCATCTTTTTCATTGAGTCTCCTCTTTCTCTTTTTTAAAATTCCAAACTCTAGAATTCGAAATAAAGTATTTTAAATTTTAGAATTCATGATTTTAAAATTCCAAACTCTAGAATTCAAAATACAAGTATTTCAAATTTTCGAATTCATAATGTATTTTCTGTGTTGGAAAAATGTCTTCCGAACTCTAGAGTAATTTTGGAACTGAAAGTTTATGGAGATGCTACAGGAAGAAAATATGGAGGTGGAGGAAGAAATTGGACTGGGGTTAAACAGGTTATTGGTACGTCAGAATGTGCAACCCAACTTGTTTGAACAGGTTATTTAGATCACGACAAAGATTGAGGTTAAACAAGGATTATATCAAATGTAAACACCCACTTACCATACATAATACTTAGATAGATATAATCCATGGTAGACGAAGATAGATATAATCTAAAATGTCAACAGATAGCACAACAAAAAAGTATGATCTGGAAGCCAGTTCCCATTTTCTTGTTGCACTTACACATGCATCTGTTCAGTGGTTGAAGCTACAAGATCCATAGTCTGCTGCAACAGTAAGAAGCAACTTTTGACACTACTGGCTTCTCAAATCCTATTCCTAAACTAAGGTGAACTGTGATGACCATGATTAGATGTCTCAGATACATAAAGAAACAAAGCTAGATTTCTTTGCTGGATTTGTTTTATTCTCATTAGAAATTCCAGGATGTCCCAACAAGTCATTCTACAACAACATTCACAAGTTCATACTCGATGAGAGACAAGTTGTTATCCTCCTTAGCAGTGAAACTAGCAGGTTCTGTCACTTCCACTCGGCCCCACTTGTCCACAGCAAGCCTCATTGATCCTTTGAACATGTCAATTTTGGCATTTCGCAGGATCACAGTAGCACCCTCTTTCATCAAATCCACTGAACATAAGAAAAATTGGAAACACGACGAAATGTTCCATATCTCAGCCAAAAACACAATACTCAACTCATTCCAAACCAAAACTTCAAATATTCGCTTAGATTGAAATTTAATTTGAATACATAAAATATTTTCAACATTGTTATTCATCTTCCAACATAAAACTTCCTTTTAACTTTCATGTTGAATACAAGTTGACAACTATTACACTATTATTGTCAAGGGAGAATTACAATACAATCTAAAACTTGTAAATAAAAACAGTGATTGGAGTTATAAGTAAATAACACAAGGCACTACACCAAAATATGAACTGTAAGTAACAACAGGGTAGATAAAAGGAAGAGAAACTATTTGAGTAGCAGAATTACCGAGGGAAACGTGTAATTATGTTATAGAGAATGTGATTAAAAGGAGAAAGAAGTTAACAACAGGGTAGATATGACTAGAAAAGAAAAGGGCATGAGGTTGGGCTAGAGATTTTGTGCATCTACAGAACTCTAGATCTTTTATTTCCTGCATTTATTTGTCCAAGGGAGTTAGTCTCGTTACTTTTAGGGGGAAAAATCAGTTCATATCAATGAATAACCAATTAATATTACTTTTAGCATTTCAAACCACTTGTTTGGTTATTTTTCCTAAATGGGAATTACTTTTTTCTTATTATTTATGAAATTTAAGTTCTCCGCGATATATGATCACTATAATATCATGAGAATACTGAACTTCATCTATTAGTAATAGCAATGGTCCAAAAACACATTCTATACAAAGACAGGTCATTTTTGTATGTGAAAAATGATAGTCTTAATGTAAAAAAAAGCAATCAGCAGGTATACACTTCCACTTCAAGCTTGCTACTCCTTTTTTCTAAACTTAGCATCTGTAAACGTAGTTTGTATTTTGGTTCTACACTTCTCAGACCTCAGCCATAGGGAGAATTCAAAAGCAGGAATAAGTAATAAGCAAGAATAAGCAATCTTGAATCTGCAATTCTGCTTCATTGCTAAATGTTTGCAAAGAAGAGAGCTAGCTTTTTTTCAACTTTCTTCCCAAACTCTCTTCACCCCCTCCCATTCCCCAAAAGAGCCTCAATTTATTTTTGTTTCTTATTCAGAGCCCAGATAGTAGGTATATCCAAAGGACACACAAAACGTTGTTAGAAACTGGCACACACATTATTTCCTGATTATCCCAGACTGTGTAAGCCCAATTCAACCCTAAAAGCAGTTCTTTAGTAGTGATACAAAATCCACACATTTCCTGATCATCCCAGACTACGTAAGCCCAATTCAACCCTAAAAGCAGTTCTCTAGTATTAATACACAACCCATAAAAACAGTAGTAATACTAACTCCTGAGTTGCACAAAACAATATTGAATATTCACATGTCAACCAAATACACAAGGAATTGGTTATATGTTATTTTCCCACTAATTCAACATATATGCCCTAAACTGTAAGGCCTTGCTAATTTTCATAATTGAGAAACAAAGAAATTGAATAAAATCTCATTTCCCGTGTTCATTCAGATAAATAAAAAACAAGAACCAGGACTTATCTTACTATTTAATATGCAAACAATAATTAAGACAAAAACTTGTTCCAATCAATAATAATTCCACCATAGGTTCTTGTCTTCAATTGCAATAATAGAGTGAAACAGAAAACTCCAGAATTACATAGTATAAACTGTCAAGCATGTCCTCATGGCCTAAACAAGTGAAATAGAGAGGGAATATATAATTAACAAAAGTACCACTAAGAGTTTAAAAAAGCCTTGTCAATTATGAAACCCAACAAAAATAAACCAAAGTCTTCAAAACTACACATTGATTGGCTTCGATTGTGGTTAAACTAGTATAACAGAATATATATTTTTAATATTATAATACACCAAGCAATAAACTAATACAAAATAAATTAGGTAAAAATTAAAAGAAAAATAGCAATTTATATAGATGTAATGTATCATGCATGATAAAAATTCATAATAAACAGAAATATATAGATAGATCTTACATATAAACCTAAGATCATTTAATCATGTTTTAGAATAAAAATTAAAAACATTTGGGGTAAAGTTTAATCAGTTTTTTGCATTGGTTCTTACCTGGTTTTTTTAGCACCTTTTAACCAGTCTTTTTGTCCCCCGATTTTTTATATTGTTTAGATAAGTGAACTAACTAATTCCCAATTGAATCATCCAGTCCAGTTTTAGTAACTACGTTAAAACACTATAAGAATTCTAGACAACCACTGTTGAACAAATAAAGCTACCAATGAGACCTTGACATATTTTAATTGAACCAAGAAAGTAGTATAAACCAGAATGCAATAACTTATAGAAAAAGTAACACAAAGCTGGCTTCTCTGCTCTAGATCCTGAAATGTAGTTTACTGAAAAAAGAGGACACAGGAAAAATTAGGAAGCCCCTGAATGACATTGTGTCTTCTGCTAGCATTCTTCCCCCAATTACATCAGTTTTTCATTTCTATATCTCCCTAGTTACTTCAAGTCTTACACCTCCTTTATGAGTTCAAGAGAAATAACCATACAGAAGCAAAGATACATTTCAACATTAGAAAGGTAGAATATCTACCTATTTTGTAGTTATTGTTGTTGTTAACTTGAATCACTTATCACCAACAATGTAGGAAACATAATACAAAATTTTGCTTTATCATTGCATAAGAGAAGAGTACAATCATATCCTCAAGGGTGTAGAAATTTTCCATTACACATATATGTACACCAACCAAAGGATGTCAACAACTGCAAATTTAGTTGGATTTTAACTGACTATAGGACTGATAAATTCTAACAGCCATGCAAATGTCCTCTTCATCAATAATCTAGATTATTTAGCATACAAAACATTAACTATCCAACAACAGAATTTTCATGATATTCATGCTATTTCTAAATACAATACCTAATCCATTACCAAATTCCCATATACAAATAACCAGATAAAACAATCAAGACACTCTCACAAGAACCAAATAACTGGAAGAGACCCTGAAACATATCACAAGATTTAGCTTACTCGGAAACTGCATTTTCCTACAACTGAAAATTACCTTTTCCTTTGATAACTAGGTGTGTACGTTATATTGTTAGCAAATGCTGCCAAACAGGAACCTTGAGCATTTTTAGTCAGAGAACAACAGACTGGTTCAAATATGCTAAACACAAATAGGAAAAGACAAATCATTTCTTATTTCTTCCCTGATTTCTATAAAGGTTTGAGACAAAAAGTTTATATGGCTGATGATGTTAGTGCAAGAAAATGCTAATGGGCATCAATTAGGATCTTTTGGGTAGAAACAAGAAAAACACACAACAGCAATTACACTGATTCCTCTATTGCATATATATTATCCAGTTATTTAGATCATCTAGTGCACAATTAACTATGAACCTGTGACTTCCGGAAGACTTCATATGATAAGGGTTTTAATCATCAATAGCACATTAAAGGCCATATATGATAATAATTCAAAATTTAGGTTAAAGCTATTTCTGTAAGTTTTTCAGATATGTAAATATAAGTGAGAAAAGAATGTTAGTAAGTTACTTCACTACTTTTAGTTAGGATTTCAAGGCTGTTGAGTGCACAATTCTTTGATCTCTTTGTTTCTCTGTATTTCCTTTTATCCTCTCTATTCTGTTTTCTTTATCCTACACCACTTTCTTTCTGTCTCTCTTCCTCCTACCCACTTAAATTCTCTATCAAATCCCACAAATTGAATAGGTACATATCTTTTAAAGAAGTTTCTTTTAAAAAACAAATATATAAACGTTCGAGACCTATGATGTACAGATACATTATGCATATCGGATACATATCATGTTCTATATGAAGGGTATGATACATATTTAAAAATATCTAAAAATTCACAAGACATAATAAATATATAACTAAAAAATTCTGCAAATCCAAATTTAAAACATGTTTCTTAGATACTGATAAAATAAATAAAAAATTACAACCCATTGCATCATAAATTATTTTCTACTATTTACATATATGAACAGTACCATAAATCTCTTTCCTTACTTAGAATCATTTATAAAGAACACAATTTTTATCTTTGGTTTATCTAGGGACTCTGTTTCTGTGTTTCTGTATTGCACATACTTATATGTTTCGCATAGTTGTATTGAATTTTCATAAAATGCTTAGAGATTTGACACTTCACCGACACATATCAAATCCAAACACTTGTATACTCCACCTACAATACTCAACCTTATCATAGCACATCCCCAAGAACCAACATCTTGACAACCTCTGCTCTACAACATTTCACTTGTTGACAGTTAACTCAACTTCCTCATTGGCCAAAACCCTCTGTTGGTAGCTTTATATATTTCAATACTCCACCAAACATCTTATTCTACTCACAGCACATACCACAAACAGTAATTACAGATGCACACGAAATTCACAAAATAAGGCACCTAATGCATATAGTTCAGGACAATTCACCTTCAGTTCACAGCACATATCACAAACAGTAATTACAGATGCACATGAAATTCACAAAATAAAGCACTTAATGCATGTCCGTGGACAAGTGACAGTCCAGAACTAACTGATATCAGAACAGAAATGGCAGATGGCCACAAAATGGACAAAACAGTAGACACATGACATGCGCTTATTACGTGCAAAACAACCAAATAACAACCCTTCGCCCAGCCAAAGAAAAAAAAATGACAACAATAAAAATACCATGATGCAGTGAGGAAAAACTTGAAAATGGACAGATTTGGGAAATCAATAACACATATATACCTTGATCATTTCTAGCAGTGAATATGATCATTCCAGTCTCATCACCAACCAAACATTCAGCAATTCGCATTTGACGGGACTGAGGACCATCAGAACGACCTTTCTGCATCACCATCTTAGCATTGACAACCTTCACAGTTAAAGTGTGCCCACTTGTCCCAGGGCGAAGCTGATCCACCTTGGTGAACACAGGCTTCCTCAATCCTGATTTTGAATCTGCCATGTTTTGAATCCTACAAAAGCACAAGAAACTCCACTAAGACAGCATAAAACTGCAGCAAAGCACATTAATGCTACCTAGAAAGACCTTATTAGATAAGTCAACCTCACCTGACCTAACCCCAGGTTAAAGGGGCAAGAAAGTTCAGAAATTTTCAATATCTCAGGAATAAGTATTGATAATAACATCGGGTCAGTAAAAGGGTAGAGCAAAAGATCCAAACTCATTCCAATTTCTCAGTTGCACCAAACACGTTTGAGAAGTTTGAAATAAAATTCATATGATAAAAGAGTAAAAATATTTCGAGAAACCCAACCGTCAAAATGAAGTTTTTTTACATGAAAACGTGCATGAGTGGAAAGGAAACAAGAAGTGTAAATGAAAATTGAAAGATGTGAGAAAAGGGGAAGGAGATTGGAATGCAACCTGAAAATTGGTGTGAGGGAAGAGAAAGAAGAGAAACTGAGACTCAGACTCAGACGTCAATTTTTAACAATTGAAAGGGACAGCGTTTGTGTCACTCACTTCTCCTTTTTGTCTTCGCTTCAAGGCACCAAATAAATAAAAAGTTTAAATTTACGCTTAATTTTTTTTTAACTCTATTATTTATTTATTCATTTTATTTATTTTATTCATTTAATCTCACTTTTAGTAAAAATTTCAATAAGTTTTTCAACTTTTAAAACCAAAATCACATCACAATCTTCTTATTAAAGACAAAATTCCAATAACAGTTTAGTTTAATTCCTCTTTAGAACATTTACACCTTTATTTCCACATTTAACACCCTTTTATTTTTATTTCCTTATCTATTATCTTTTTGTTTTTATTTTCCTATTTTGTACCTTTTTATTTTTTATTTTCCTATCTGACATCATTTCAAAAATAAATAAATAAATAATAAATTAATATTTTTTTATAATTTTAGTTTTGAATGCATTAAAAAATAAATATTTTTAATGTTTAAAATAATTAGAAATATAATTAATGAATAAAGAAATGAGTTTTGAACTAAACATTTTAAATTTATTATTTTTTTTTAAAACTAATTTATTTATTCATTAATTATATTTCTAACTATTTTAAATATTAAAAATATTTATTTTTTAATGCATTTAAAATTAAAATTATCAAAAAAAAATTAATTTATGATTTATTTATTTATTTTTGAAATGGTGCTATATAGGAAAATGAAAAATAAAAGGGTATTAGATAGGGAAATAAAAACAAAAAGGTGCTAGATAAGGAAATAAAAACAAAAAGATGCTAGATGAGGAAAATAAAAGTGTAAATGGTGCTAGATAGGGAATTTACCCGTTCATTTATAAGCTTTTAATTTAATTTTTATAAATTTTACTGTTACATTATTTTTAAAATGTTTTATAAATTTATTTAAATATGTAAAGATTTTATAAAATCTACATAGAAATATATAGAATCTACATTTATTTTATGTCATTTGAGTTTTATTTTTTGCATTAGTTTCTAGCAAAGAGAAAAGTTTTGGTAATCATAATAGATAATTAGCAAGTAGTTTGTGTTTTTAAGGGTGTTACAAAACAACATCTATGAAACAAATATTAGATATGCATATGATTAAACATGTGTTTCCAAATATAAGTGAATTAATATTCTAGAAAAGATATTTTTGTACAATAGAAAATACCATTTCATGAGTATTCTAAAATACTCAACATAATTCCGTTATTGTAAATGAAATTAGGGAAAAACAATTTTAAAAAAAAACTTTAATTTCCTTCCAGCTCCATAATAAATTATTTTTCATTACAAAATCTTCATTTCCTAACTAAAAGGTAAGAATGAGATGTTTCAAAAAGTAGAATCTGGAATTGTAATTTCAGAGTTATGGACTAATAATTTTAGAAGTTTAAAGCAGTCTTCTAGATTTTATTTTATGTTCCAGAATAACTTTTCTTTCCAAAATCTTCATTTTTGGAAATTCCAAATTCTAGAGTAAGTGCTATGGAATTTTTATAAAAACTCCTTTCACCACTATCTTATGTTTTTTGTTTGGCCACACACTTCAAAACTAGGAGAAATCCACTTGTAAAATCCGTAATAAATGTTTTAATTAATGAGTATAAATAATTTAATTACTTCTTTACTAAATGAGAGGGTATTGTGATATTTATTATCTATTGTCAGTTTTTTTATTTTAAATAGTTTTTATAATTAAGTGACCAAACCAAAATGACTAGTAAAATAATATTAACAATATTTAATTTTAAAATTTATTTATATTGATGAAATTGAGTTATTTTTAAAAAGTTCATTTAAACTTATATATTTGTGCTGCAATTTAAATTTATTTAAAAAAAAAACTAAGTTTATTTGCTCGTGATATAATTTTATTAGGTTATATTTTAAGATCAAATGTTTATTTAAATCTATATTTTAAAATAATCATTTTAAGATTTTTGTTAAAATAATATTAACAAGTGGATGTTTCTTTCTGCACCCATCAAAGTTCTCCTTGCATCCCACTAAATAAGTAAAATGACCATAATGTTCATCTAAATTGATCTTGTTTCGGAAAGATCTTTCCAGAATACAATTCAAAAAAATTATTTTGGAAAACACATTTCAAAATGTATTATACACGTTCTGAAAATATTATTCGAAAATTCTTTCTGGAAAACGTTTTCTAGAATACATTTATAAATTCTAAAAAGGGGTGTCTGGGAAGATTTTGGAAAAGCTAATATGAAAGTCATTTTAAAAATAAGTAAAATTGTCTTTTTTTCAAATATTGAAGGAGTGTAAGAAGAATTTTGATGGGTGAAGAAACACCCTGACAAGTATCTGTGAACACCCATGGTGATAAAATAATGTGGATATTGTTCTTTTAAAAAAAAAAAAGCATCTTAGACAATGTGGTGAAACTTTTGTAGTTAATGAAATAAGTTGTACATTTCATTCCTAAGATGGCTTAGTCAATGGGGGAGTGGATGTGTCATTACTACACATTTTAAAACCCCTTATTGGAAATAAAAACTATAATTATTATATAATAAAATTTTCAAATTAATAGCGATTTCTTAATGAAACTAACATACACATAAACAACTTTGTGTAGATATACACTATAATGACTCTTTTGAATAATCTATTCTTGTATAAGTCAAATAAAGTAAAACTCAAATCATTAAGTTTGATGTCATTGTTATCTATTATTTGTTTATATTGAGTTGGAATGTTGTCCAGCAACCTTTGTTTTATTAACATTTAAAGTTGGCATATTTGTGAAGAAAGATAATGCATAATTGATATCAAGTGTTGTATAATCATTCTCATTATTACCATGCATGGTTTTTCCTTGAAAAACTATTCACTTTTTTTGTTAGCAGAGTTAGAGTCAGTGACATAAGACATTTGTTTCGCCATAAATGTCATGATGAATAACTCTTTTAAATAACCTATATTTTATTATGTCAACCAAAGTAAAACTCAAATTATTGGGTTAGATGTCACTTATATTTAAAAGTAGACACATTAAAACTTGTGTAATCAATCACCCAAATATTTTCAATTACACCAAGGTAACACAATGATGCCACAATAGGATATTACCATTTGAATTAAAGAAGTGCAATGATTTCACCATGATCATTACTCCTCTATTTAGCATGGTGTTTTTTCACTTTTTGAATTTTGTGTAAAACTAATAGTAGTATATATCATGCCCATTCCAACAAAGGTCATCCAAGTTAGGTTCACATCTTAATCCTTCAATGTATAAAAAATTATATTGTCGTTTTAAATTTGTTAAACCACTTCAAAAAAAAAAAACTATTGTATGTTCATTCATTGTCCAATTCTTAGCCATTTGTGGATTATTATTTTTTAACATTGTCTTTGTGGGCATATAAGTATGACATGAATTTGTTAGTGTTATTTAGTATATAAAAACATGTTTAAAGAACTTCATCATGTACAAACGTCATAACTTTTACATTAAAGTACTTTTACCAACAACTCTTCCATGGTGACGAGACTTTGACACCTCACAACTTCAATGTCTGACAAACATTATACATGAAACTAAATAACTTTCTCTCTAATATATATTTCAATAATTGAAGTTTGAGAAAAATATTACTATTTTAAATACCCTTTTAAGATGTTCATGTATTGTTCAATAGAGTACATCCATCATAAGAATACCAAACAATAAAGTTTAACTTATTTGATTAAATAAAGTGGACCATGATATCAAAAAATTGTGAAGAATTCCAATTGATAAAGGATAATTACATTCTCATTCTCTATCTAATCCAACTTCTTAGGATCAATAATTTTACTACATATTTTACTAAAAAAAACATAATCTAGTCAAGCCATATATTGTTGAAGATGGTTGCTGCCCCTTCAAGACATGTGTTTGATGAAGCCATTTGTGTACATTTCATGTATATTTACATTTGCTTTAAGAATGTCTTAGGTATAGGTTAGAGGTTGTTTAAGAGTAGGCTTTTTGCTGAGTA
>Ga0123342_1004285_pt1 | contig 21888 bp, 24 predicted proteins | sample Turbeawhitnodule_FD_89960 | JGI IMG/M metagenome (GOLD analysis project Ga0123342, IMG submission 89960) | Root nodule microbial communities of legume samples collected from Mexico - Turtle bean Mexico white nodule | ecosystem: Host-associated > Plants > Roots > Nodule | place: Mexico: Nepantla...
ACTTACTACGCCTTACTCCTTGGGTATTTTGGTCTGAAATTTTTATCAGACGTTCGTCAGTGTGTCTGTTGAGTTTTGGGTGAGATTTGAGCTCCAGATTCGTCCCACAAGATTGACAATAAATTTTTTATTCATCACTATCAGGACTGAAAGGAAGGTTCGTTTGTGTGCGAAACTGTTTGATTTTTTTCGTGGGTAAATACTCATCCGTTTTACCTGAAATTTGTGGCGTTTTGTCCCAAATTCAGTGGAGATTCTTACGTGGAATTTCAGGAAAAAACTATTTCTGGAGAATTGTTCAAAAATTTTGTGCAAACCAAGGCTATAAAGTTTTTACAAAAGAATTTGTTAATTTTAAACAACTTTTGTATTTGAATATGTAGAACCTATACTAAAATAATATTTTTATTCATATTATTATTATAAGAAACTCATTGAAAATACTCTTATTTGGATTTGAATACTCTTTTACAAAAAAACTCTTTTAATAATTATTTACATAAATTTGTTCACAATTTAAGACATCTATTTAATTCTAAAGAACACATGCTTGTGAAATTCGCATTAAAGTAATATTTTTAATGTAATAAACTCATATTAATGTATTCAACATTTTTATCTAAAGAAATATAAACCCTCAATTTAGAAAAAATAAATAAAAAAGATGAGAGTTTCATATTAAAGAAAAGGAAATGATTTTTTATGATAGAAGTTACCATTAGAGAGAAACTACATGAAAATATCTCATACACATAGTTATGTTATTAATTTGTGACTACATATCACTCAATTTTAGAGGGAAAAAGACATTATCTTATTAATTTACGATATATATTTTTTTTACTAAATTATAAAATAATTAAGAATATATTAAATAAAATATTGAAAGAGACAATTTAAAATAAATTTGTAGGTCAGCAGCATACTCAGTTTGCCAATAACATGCAATGCAACTAGGGTAGAATAATTTAAGGGAGAAAATGGAAGATATTGGACCATCTAATTGTCTTAACAGGGTAGTTATTGCACCCTGAATAGTTCTTTAATATAACACTTTGCAAAAGCAATGTTTAAGCATGGATCATTAGAAAAATATCATCCATTTTCCAAAATATAGTACTTTACAAACCAATTAACAGAAAAATGCTGAGCAACCAAATCATGAAATTGATTTTTAATAACGTTACATTCTGGACAACACTTAAGGTTAAAAATCCAACAAGTGAGAAAACCATAAAAAAATTGGTAGCAGAGACAATCCAGTTTATCCTACATCATTGCAACCTAGAATTATTACTTACTTTTGACATTTTACACAAAAATTGACCAAGTGCAGCAAAAGTTTTGAAACAGTGACAAATAAATTCCCAACACAAAAAAGAATCAATGAAAAAATGATGCACTGCAGGTTTGCACTGCTCCATCCCACAAGACATCTGGGTAAAAAGAAAAGAACTACATTTTATCTTTTATCCTAGTGGCAGATATTGAACATCCTTTAGTATTTGTTGTAGGAGAGCTACAATCACATTTTCTTCTTCATTTGCAAGCCAAACACAATATGAAGCATTGACTGCACCTTCTCTTTTTAAAAGAAGATACATAAAAAGGGGGGAAAGAATATTAGGGTTGGAAGGAGGAAAATTGAAAAAAAAAGGGAGATTATGCTGCCCATCCAGAAACAAAAATAAGGTCTGCCTACCCAGGAATTTTGAAACAGCCACTTCTGGATCTTTTTCTAAAAGCTCCTGCTAAAGATTTTGAAGGGCACTTGTAGTGAGTTAATGTAGCCTCCAACTCAATGGTTGGTAAGAAGGGTAAAGAATCCTTCTCCACAGCAACCCAAAAACAGGTCAACCAAAGCAAATACATGTCTTCCGATCATCTTTCTTCCTCAGGCATAGTACATGTATAAGCTATTTGCAGCAGCACATGCAATTGAATTCTCAGTTGGGTGCCATGCCAAGTGCAGCAACTTTGTAGTGAAATCAAAAGCATTCCCATTTGCATCAACTCCGGTGCTTTCGGCTCCTGTTCCAGATTCACCAAAATATCCAAGTCTTGGTTGATATACACTACTAGAAGAACAAGATATATCATGAAAACACAGTACTTAATAGAGAACTGACCTCGTCTTACAACTCTTGTTATACTGTTTCCCAGTGATCTAGAAGGCCTTGAAGGGGTTGGAACTTGACGTCTAAGGAAATGAAAAAGTTCACATAAATGCTACAGTGCTGATTAAACCACAATTATTTTTAGAGCTTCATGAATAAAATTACCTCATTGGATTTTTACTGGCTTCCAAAGTTGTAGCCTCGGTACTTCCAGGAACACAACCAAACACTCGGAATAGATTGCTGGTTTCAAATTAAACAAAATAGTAAGATGCAGGCTCAACAATATCAGAACCACAGATAGATTAAAATTGAATCACACCTGTAAGAGCCAGTCGAAACACGCAATCCATCACCACTTAGACAACACTCAAACTTATCAAAAATTGAATCATTTTCATATAAATCACAAAGCTGGCAAAAAAGAGAGAGCCAGTTACTATGACTTGATAAAGCAAAAGAAATTCATGGCTCATTGCTTACTATGTAAAGAAGGGAATCTAACCTTTGGTCTTAAATACTCATGAACCTGGAATGTAGCAACTGGTCCAGAATCCATATTGATGTCCCATAACTGACATACAAGAAGTAAGATGAAATATTGAGATGAGGAATTTTGATCGTAACAAGTAGAGAGGGTATCCAAACAAAGTACAACAAATTAATGACACGGCATCCTCTGAATTGAATGTTCCAGGAACAACGAGTTGTAAATTAAACAAAAATTGAACAGAAAAATGTTGGCTCATGGGTTATCAACAACCACCACAATTGTTTTCTAACAAATACCAAATTTTCCATAAAATAAATTGAACTTGATGACTCTTTCACCCTAAGCAAGAATCTTATCATTGAGATCAAATACCCATGTTTCATGAGGTTCAATTCAATAAACTATTGAAGAAAGCATGAATTTTGGAATAATAAATCTCTCCAACCTTTAGGGTCATGTAATCACGACTAAGTATATATCTTCCCTCCTTCCCAAATTTGATGTCCGAGATAGAAGCAATAATCTCTGTGAAAAATGATCGGGATCCAGGGGCCTCCTGTTCCTCAAATCTGTATCATAAACAATTTTCTGAGTCTAGCAGGGACGAGAAATTACATACATGTATGCATATAATAGGAGGCTCCAGAAAAATGCTTTTTTTTTGGTAGACAAAACTTGATTTCCCCTGTAAAGAACGAATTGAATAATCTATTTTCCTTTAATTTTTCCAACAAACTTAACACAGTTAAGTGTAAGCTATAAGAAAAACTAATAACATATGCAAAAGATAAGCTTACAGTTTGGCATGAGAATCACATAATGCTGACTGCCGCAAGTCAACAAGACGAATTGAACCCTTTGAACTGCTATATGCCAATGTATTACAATGTGTAGGGTGAAATTCTGCTGATGTTATAACCTCTGCAAGAACAGTATCTAGGATCAAGGCTTAATCAAAACTACAAAAAAATTAGAAATGAGAAAGTTTTTTTTTTTAAAAAAAAAACTTCAATTTATGAAACCCAATCCACAAGATTAGCAAGTTGTTATCTCTTTGAAATTCTAATAAGTTTTAGTATCAGAATGAACAAGTTCTAATGCTGGGTCCTTTTTATGGAAGGTTTGATAGGTGCCAGTTAGGCACTATACCATGCCTTGCTTGATCCACATAGGCATGCCTAAGGTTTGGGTGCTGTTTACTTCATTCAAGGTAACACCTTGACATCATGGACACCATTTTGACATATTAGCATTGTTTAGTAAAATGATGGGGCCCATACATAGGTTTAGGATTTTACTCATCCCTGAAGGATTACTAATAGGAGGTCTATTCAAACTAGTGTGAAGCTTGGTTTTAAACAAAATATCAGAATAACAAAGTGTGACAACATACGGCTATCTGCCTGACAATAAGCTGCAATCAAATCCTAAATGCAATAACTGCAAAAGTTTTTCCTAGAAAAACTTCATTAAAAATTCACTCTTTAAAAAGCCCAACATCCTTAAAATTTACTCTCAAATCCATCAAACCTAAACACTAATACCGTTCATATTATTCACAAAAACCAAACAGCCATCAATCCAACCATAAAATTCCACCCAACTGCGTGTGAATCCCCTTAATAAGATATAAAACCAATTAACCTCAGTCCACCTGTTATATACTCTTAATTCTCCCAGAAAACCCTGATTCTGATAGGTTAAATCCCAATCTTACTTCCCTTCAACATCACAAAGATCAGGCTAGAACGATTTACGTACAAATAAACAGACCTCAGAAAACTACAACTCTCATGTTGTTATCACTTCTTTAAAGGACAAAACTTACATGGTGGTCATACTGTTTCCCAGTCAAAATGGACCAAGTGTTATGTTTCATCTAAGTGACTGTTTACACTTCTCAACAAATTACAAGGCCATTGATGTCATCTAGATAATAAAATTGGCATTTTGGCAAACAGTATTATATTTTGATTACATAGCAGTAACACCCACTAGTAACTAGATACTGCTTCTAAGTTTTTTTATTTAAATTCTAAATGGATAAATTATTTCAAGTTAGCAACAGACAAACATTTTCAGCAAAGCATAAAAATACAACAGGGAAAACTTACCAGTCAGATCCTCCATATTTGCAGGCTTTACATCAACAATATTAAAACTTTGATTGCTAATTTCCAGGTTCCAAAGATTTATTCGTAAATCATCAGCTGATATGAAAGTTTCACCATCGCTAGCAGATATTTGAAACATACCATATTCCAATTTGATCAGATTTCAGAACATCATGATATACAAAAAATAAACCAGGGTGCAGAAAAAAAAAATAAACAATGCCCTATAGAAGTAGTCAACATTTTCAAATCAACACTACATTAAGAGAAATAAAGATAACAAAAAGCAAGATTCAATGCTGAACAGCCTACGATAGAACCCACAAGGTTTCAAATCACCTGTTATTTGAAATAGAATTAATATGATAATCATGTGCGTGGGCATATACTCTTCGGCATCGAGCCACCAAACTGGTCTCATGGCTGGTTACCTAAATATTTTACAACCACTGCGTTAGCATTAATTGAACAACAATTCAAACTAGTAATTGCCAATGTTAAGGTTTGAAAACTAGCTTCACTACAAACTAAAATACAGTCACAAACAAGCATGGAACAATCAACAACTGAGAAGAGATCATGTAAGTTGGTTACAATTGAGGTGTTGAGTTGAGTGTGAAAGGAAATATAGGGAGAGGGAGAAGGGGTATTTAGAAAAGTACAGCAGTTTACAGTTGTGAAGTAGTTTCTGCATGGTGGAATGCATAGTACGTTCTTCTGGAAGAACCATAGACTCTAAGCTGATCTGATTTTACCTCTACTAGAATATTGGTCTTCTATTTCTTCATTTTGAGCAATACGGTTACCTTAATTTTCAAATATAAATTCTGGAATCCTAACAATATGTAACTTAGTATAGAGATTTGATTATTTTCCTGATGCCTCCTTAAAGATTTCTTCAGAAATCCACTAGAGTTTAGGGTCTATAACATCTTCGATGACATTCTAACAGTAAAAGTATTATTTAAAATAAATTGGGCCTTTAAGCTTTTATTACCTGACCCAAAACTAACATATATTAGGTTGGGGGAAAGTAGAGGGGATGGGAAGGGTAGAAGGGGAGCAAAAAACCCTCCTAACTAAATTTTGGCTCCCCTTCCCTCCAATATTGAAGTGATTTGGACGAGAAAGATGGGTTTAAACATGAAGGTATTTAAAATAAAATGACCAAAAATATCCATTATTTTCCCTCCTCTCCCTTCCTCTTGAACCAAGCAGAATAACCCTCTCCTCCCCCCCTCCCATTAGAACCCTGCCCTGCACTGCCATCCTTCGAACCAAACAATGCATAAGATAAGCAATCTTAAGCAACACAATGAAATCAACCAACAAATATGTTTTTTGTAGTTGTACTAGGCCACATACATTCAACCTGTATCTCCCAGGAGATATATAACATACGGAAAGGACATGACTACATCCCCATTTTGAGAAACCCCTCTCCCACAATAAATAACTGTCATTATCAGTTCCAGACAGAAGGTAGCACTTCAGAACTTATAGACTCTTCCATGTTAATTAATCAATTTCTGGGTTGTTCACAGTAAAAGACCACACCATAATTTCTTATCCCCAAGAAACAAATATTGGTAAAATAAATAAATTGGAAGGGCTGAACACAACTACCAATGGTAATCTTAGTGAAGGTATGCCTCCTGATGGAAATGAGAAATCGTTGCTTAAATAATTGAATGGTCCATCTGGAGATACTCCATTTGCAAGAAATGATCTAGAGCTACTGGAATTACTCGAACTCGCTATGGAGCCATTTCCCATTGCTTTAGGATCAACGTTCATGTCAGAAATTTTCTTGACCTTCTTTTCTTGAACCTGTTTAACTCTCATAAGGAAAAAATACAAATCAGCCAAGAAGCCAGCACAATCATGTGAAATCTTATGAAGAAAATAAAAAAGCAGACAGAGAAAATCCAATCACAGAACAAATTCATATGCTCAAGCAAATACTAAGGGCAGAGTCCATTGGGATTCATTGAACAGCACGGCCATCTTGCACTCTTGCTTATCCTCTTAAAATATTGAAAGTACCAATCATTTAATCAATTAGACATTACAATGACATACTGAATTATAAAATGTTTCAACCATGCAATTACAAGTAATAATTGCTCAGGAAGGAAGTCATGACATTAATGCATCTAAAAATGAACAGCTGACACATGTGCACCATACAAAATGGTTCAATATATCGTAACTCCTAGGATTTGGGCTTAGGGCCTAACCCAAACCCACAAACCGGTTTGTGGTAAGGTTTGCTCAAGCTTTATTTAAGTCATATCTCTAACTAATGTGGGACTAAACACCGCCTCAGAGGTTGCAATTAAGGAAGCCCCCAAAAGGCCCAACTTAAGTTGGGCTAGGGACGACTGCAATTAAGGAAGGTTTTCAACACTCCTACACTCTCCCTCACACCTGGGACTATCGTTCCGCACCTGCCCAAAAAATGCAATTGTGCACTTGAGTTAAGAGTCTAACTTAAGCCTACAAAATGAGTTTGTAAAGTGATTTCCAACCATAACCACTGATTAAAAATATAAATTTGAAATTTGCAAAAGTTAAGCCCAATAACAGATTCCGTTAGAACACATGTGTATATGAGCTCATAAGCTACAACACATGGCCATAAACAGATATACAATGAAAGCATGTCGAACAAGGAAACAAACTTAGTTCAACAGAAATGTATCCATGTGTGTCATTAATAAATAAATTGAACTTAAATCGCCTTCAACATCACATAAGTGAGCATTCACTTCATACCTTCCAATATTTGATGGTTTTATCATTTGTAGATAGAAGGAATAAAGCACCATTAGCGGTTTGACACCATTTGATTTTGTTAATTTTCTCTTCTATTTCCAAGCTCTTAAGATAGTCAAACTGAAACAACAATCACACGTCATAGATATTCACAATTCTGCTCCTCGGGCATTTAGGAGCATTAACTGATGACTGAAAATTACCTCAGGCTCATGACTCTGAAACTCTGTTTTATAACGGAACTCGGGATGTCTACTAATAGAATAGTCCATCCTCTCCATATCCCTTCTTGATCCACGATGCTGCAAGATATAGTAGTATACATAGATATTACAAAATTAAGGATGCAAGATGGAATCTTCAAAACTATGTTTGGTTATGAAAGAAATTGCTGAAGCCAAAATCAGACTTACATCTTTTGTATCTGTTCTCTCAAAGAGAACTACTCGACCACCACGATCACCGGTAGCAAGATGATCACCAGACTTGTCAAACTCAATAGCAGAAATAATGTCCACTGTAGAAAAAAAATTGCACAAATAATTAGGAAACATACACATTAACCTGCTACAAAAGCTAACCCAATCATGTCAATCACTCCATACTAGAAGACTTGACAATTAAGTTAATGGTCTCAGTATGCTGAGAATAAATACCCAACAATAACCCATCAGGTTCAGAAGATCCATGTTGAAATTGCTATTCTTTCTAGTCTCTTAAACCCTTGTACCATGAAATAGATCTTAGTTACAGTTTGAGATGAGTACTGCATGTTTGCATTGAGTTAAATCAACTTTCGAAAAGCAGAAGGTTTTGGTGCTCAAAGAAATCAAGTCAGTTCTCCAAGTCCGAGCTCTAACACGATACCACCATAGCCTTGTGGCGTATTATGTCAAAAATTTCCAGAGCTATCCAAAATTAGAATCAAACAAGTTCAGATAGACAAAACTTCAAGAGAACTAGTATCTCTAGTTCTTCCCTCATATAAGAAAATTTATTACATGAATATGTTTCACAATTCAATTGCACTGTGTCCAAAAAAGAAACATCTTTCTAAACTACCCAACCCAAACTGCATTGTAATAAAATATTGTGGTGCAACCATCCAGATGCTCGATGCATACTCATCCTCTTCTTCCCTCGAAACTACCCAACCCAAATTCCAAATGCCACCTTACTATAATAGTAAGGTCACATATCTAACTAACTATTACAGAAAAGAAAAACATTGCTTCAGTTTTGTTGTCGATATATATCATAATTCTCCTTTGTTGACAGAAAATGGCGTTTCTCCTCTGCGATACAAACAAATTCGCTACACGCCCATTCCTAAATATATCGGCAGAAAAATCACTACCAATACTCCAACGAATCAAACACCACCGACCCCTGAAGCCAAACTCCAATGCCACTGACCAAACTCCACACCATTAAGATCTAAGACCTAGCAGCCAAACTCACATTAAAAACTAAACAAACCAATCCACCTCAACAAAAACAGCTAGCAACACATCCACAAGCTAAAAACACAAACTATAACCAAAACCAGCATCATTAAGTCCCATCAATGCAAAACCCAACCTCCAAGCACTACTTCCCTCCCCCGCAAATAAAAAAAAACACTCTCACAATCACACACCGATTAGGCAATGACCCAGAATCCAAAACAACAAGGGCGCAACGAAATATGATCCGAAACAGATCGAAAGCAAGGAAGCAAACCCTAATCCCAACACATCAACAACTGGATCCGACAAAGCAACGTAGGAACAATTACCTTCCTGAACTTCCTCCCCCGCCGTACGTTCCCCGAAAACCTGAGAGAATTTCCACTCCAGCGGCTGCGGTGGACCCGCCGGAGCTGCCACGACCTCATCACCACCGTTCATTTCTCAATCAACGGTTCCCGGAAAATCCAACAATCTCTATCTAACAGAGCGCATCGAAGGAGTCCTTCCCCGTTTTCACAAGATCATAGTTTCCGAAACACCCACCAAACAAAGATGCAATTTTTTTAATCTCCTCTCACCCCCTTCTCTGGATTTCCAGTTCAACCATTGGAACGCCCAAAAAAACCCAATTTTTTTTTCCTTTCTCTCTCCTCAAACCTCAGTCCTTTCTCTCTCTAAAAGGAGTAAAATGGGATTTTTTGGGGATTAAAATGGCCGAGTAAACGGTTCTTTGGGTTTTTTTGGAGATGAAAAAAAAAAACACACGCACGCACACACACTCTTCTCTGTCTACTCTCTCTCTCAATAATACCTTCCTCTTTCTTCTTTTCGTACGTTAATATATATATAATTTCCCGGTCCATGATACCCTCACGCGTCGGTCACGCGGGGTTCTCAAAGCGCCTCCTTTCGATTGGAGCGGGGCTGAAATGTCGTCACAGCAACCGTCTGTGACACACCATCCGTCAACGCGGGTAACCCTAGAGAATAATTTTTAGACCAGTTGAATTTTTCATTAATTAACAAAGTACTTGTGAAAGAACCAGGAAATTGTTGGGGAAAAAAAAGTTTAAGGTGAGAGTGGTGAAATTACTTTTTTGCCCTTGCCTTTTTCCCCCCTCAGATATTCTTTCACCACCCTTCTTGAGATCTTCCATCACAGAAAAGTGGGCCATGGGGAGTGGACTGGGGCATGATCCAACGGCTGAGATTGCAAGGGCTTTTCAGTGGAAGCAATCTCAGCCCTTGATGAGAATGGTGATGCATGGAATATGCAAGTAGAAGAAGAGTGTGATTGATGGAAGTTCTTAAGTGCTTTCACTCAACCTCATCCAAAAACATTTGCATCAACACTTATTTGTCTTCTTTGATACAACTTTTATTTATTTATGTAATGTTAGAGAATCATATTCCAAATGACAAGTGTTATAAATGGCAAAATTAAATATCTAAAATAATTTTATTTATTTTTTACTTTTACTTTGTGATTTTATTTTTCTTTTTTTTTTGCATTGTGTTTTTTTTTTTATCTTATCCTCATGATCATCACCAACCAAACATTTGGGGTGTGGTACGATTGGGCAGAAAAAGTGAAAAACAAACCACGTTGTTGGAAAATAATTATTTTGGAAAATGAAGATAAGTTTTTTGTAGTTAAAGTTTTGGATTTTTCTTTGCCAGAAAAAACAATCCAAATTCCAAAACACAGAACACAGACACAACTTCATTCCAGATTGTTGTGTTTTTATGCACTTATATAGTAATCACAATTAGTATGACAGATGTTGATTTAATTTTCTAAGATCTTCTTTCCAACTGCACAATTTGTTTCTAAATATGTGTTGTGATTGCAAATGTTATTAAAAATGTATTGTCCTTATACATTATTGGATACCCTCATGTGTTATGTTTGAATAACTACTCTTCAAGAATATATTTAACATAATTATTATACAAAATATATGCATAATATTAAGATTAATTTGGTAAATTATGTTCAATAATAACAATTTATGTTGACACTATAAATATATTCTTTAAAGATAAGATAAATATGTGCATTCTAATAATATTTATTATTTCAATTATCAATAACCACTATTTGATTGTGATCTAATAGAGATAAAAGAACACTCAAAACATAAATCAATTAATATTAATTTATTTAAATTGGATTGTATTTTCCTTCCAAAAAAGGTATTTTGGATTTTTTTTAAAAATTTTCAATCCAGATTAAGTCAACAAAATATTAATAAAATAATTTAAAATGTGATCAGATAGATAAATAATTAGTGGATAATATAAACTTAGAAGAATATAAAAGAAAGTTGTTGATAAATAGTCTAAAAAATAAAATTGTAGTATTATATCATAAAATATATATACTTATATAGTTGAGTTTTTTAAGTTTAGTCTTATTAAACTCGATACTACAACTTAGATATTATCATGTGTACAATTGAAATTAAATTTGATGAATCAAACTAATTAAGTTTTAAAAAAAATCTCTAAATTATAGTTATTATTTATACTGATCTTTTAATTAATTTTTTTATTTTTAATTGTTTGAATTGTAAAATATAATTTCTAGTAATATTGATTATATAAACTATAATGATATAAACTATGATTTATTCAGTATTTATTAGGTTGATTTAATTAAACTACATAATTTTTTAAAATTTAATTAAAAATTTAAATATATTATAATCCTCTAAACTGGGTATATGTTTTTTTGGTCTTTTGATTAAAATGTTTTTTAAAAATTCTATTTTTTCACATAACATTATTTTTAGCATTAGAATTAAATGATATTTATAATGTTGATGATGTAATAAATGGTGGTCTACTCAATATTTGTGATGGAAATTTAATTGAGTGTTTTTTTTTAACTTTAATAAACTTTTGGATAACTCCTATGTTGTTTAGAAGGTCAAAATTTTTAATCATATTACACGAATTATTTACTTTAAGAGCTAAAAGAGTGAACACGGGTTGTTTAGTGTCATTGACTTTGGTATCTCTTACAAGTTATTTTAGACAAAAACATTCTTATCAATATAATTTTATATCAATAGAGTGATTAAGAAAATCTAGTATTTTTAGACTAAAATAATACTGACAAGGCAGTATTTTATTTTAGTGATGATAAATAATATCAACTTTGATATATTAATAATATGCTTTAAGTGTGTTTATAAAAAAAAAGTAATGATCAATAAAAGAAAATTTAATCTTTTTAAGACCATCAAATCATTTACTTTATATTTAAATTTAAGATGAAATTGATCCACCAATGACACAAAGGATTAAAACGAAACCTACAATAAGACATACATTTTAATTTTAATTTGTCAAAAACTATCTTATATTTTTTTTATGGTTTGACCTACTATCTATATAGATGGTATCAAGAAAGTGTTTACTACTCTGAATCGCATGAAATACAAAATATTTATCTTAAAGAAAAATAATAAATTCATATACTTCTTAATCAAAAATCATGTATAAATCATAAGTGAAATTCGTCTAATTAGATTTATTTGGGTTTTAATTTTGTGTTTTAACCGCAATAGACAGTCTAATATTTCTCAGAATAAATGATTTGACTAGACAGTCTAGTGATTATTTAGATAAATGGTTTTAAGAAAGTGTTTATCACAATGAAATTGTGAAAATTTGGAATATAATTGTCAATTGATTGGGATTTGTAATCACACACCAATATACTTCAATATTACACTTTTGTGGTTTTGACTTTGTGAATTTTAATGAGAACAAAAATATATCTTGAAAATCACTTGGATACTTACTATTTTATAATATTTGGACTATAAGAAACAATATCGTTTTCAATAATAAAATTACCAAATAGCAACAAGTATTCATGATATCACAATTAAAATCTTGAGCATGAATAACTGTCTAAACTTCCAATGATTTTTTTTTCTTATTCTGACCGATGTTTAAATTCTATCTTATGTATTCAATTGTCAAACTAAATATTAGACTTTTAGTCGAGATAAAAGTTTTATTTGCAACTTGTTGAGGATCAATGTTTTTTTTTTTGTAGAATATCACGATAACTCTGGTCTCAAGAAAAATAAGATTAAAGCATAACTCAAATACGTAGCTCTAATTGCATTAAAAATCAAAGTATAAACTCATAGTCACAGTTATCTCTGAGAATTAACTGCTATATGTCATTGTTGCCTATTATGGTTTAGATACAATCCATTTTTAATATATGAAAGAAACCATCTGAGTGAGATGTGTGGGATGAGTCTCTTTGATTGAATATATATTTTGATTTTTTTTTAATAAAATTGAAATATCCTTCAAATATTCTCATTTATTATATTACTTATTTCCAATAAAAAAAAATAGCCACTTAAATGAAGTTGATTGAAGAACAAATGTAAATGGGCCCAGACTTCAAGATCTCAAGCCCGAGACATTTATTTGGGTCATTGGATGTACAGTCCTTGCTTTCTACGTCTCCTCAAAATTTAATTTACCCATTATATCCTTTTTATAGATCCAAAAAATTTCAAAATTTCTTTTATATCAACTAGAATTAAGAATGAAATATTTGAAATTAATTTTAAACTATTTCAAAATTACTGATTATGAAATATATCATAATAAAACTTATCATTATGAAATGATTTTTTCTGAAATTCATTCAAATCCATTTGGGAGTGTAATATATGAAAAGGCTATAATGGTAAATTAAATTTTGGGAGATGTATGAAGTAATTTGTGAAATACAGGAAGAAAAAGCCCGAACGTACCTTGCAAGTTACGGGCCTTTTTTACAATGGTTTCGGCCCAACTAAAAGAAATGCATGACAGCATTGAACATGAAGGGAAGCAAGCAACATTCAACCTTTTATTATGAAACAGATTTCATTTTATTTTATGAATAACCTTATTTTTTTAAACATTTTAAAATAAATTTATAATAAAAAACATTTTAACAAAAAAAAAATATTTTTAAATAAAAATAGTAAAATTAAATATGTTAGTCATCTTTCTTAATCTGTGTAAATTAATATAGTTAATGTCTTGTGTAATCCATAAGATTTATCCTATTAAAAGTTTTAAATTTGTCCACTTTAAATCATTGACACAAAATGTTTGTCCCAATTATTTTCTTGTGTGGACGAAGGTTATTCTTGAATGCTCTTTTATCCATTGCTATTAAAATTACATTATTTATTTTGATATGTTATAGAAGAAATAGTTATAGTACAAATATTTAAAAATAAATGAAAATAAAATAGTATTTTATAATTATTTAAAAAACATGTAATAACTAAATTTCAATTTTTGTCCACGTAATTAATCTTTTTTTCCTTTTCTATCATTTATTTATTTTTTATATATACAAAATGAGCATTATTAGAAATGAATGTGATAAAATAAATGAGAAGAAATGAATGTAAAATGAAATTTTTTAAAGAGAATAAAAAATATAAAATTTATAAGTAATTTGGTTGATGTGATAAAACAAAAAAAGTATTAATTTGATCATTTACAAAATAATCAAAACACACTCATATTAAAAATTAAATATAGTTAAATCTCTTTTCTTCTTTTTTTATAAAAGCAAATAAAATGATACACTTAATTTATCTATAACCATCTCCACAAATTTCATATACTTGCGAAAAAAATATGAACCATATAAACTAAGTATCATTCTTTATATTTCCCCAAATGTCTTAATCCCAATCTCACGATTTCCCACAAATTCATTATCTTCCTTTTCTGACACACTACAACTATAGAAGGAAACAAAAGATAAGATTCACCTTTTGTCTGAAGAACCTGTAATTATATTTTGTTATGGTTTGAATGAATGGAGAAGATAAACATTATATGGTGAAATTAGCATTGGCCACAAGATTGGAAGGAGGATTGTGGAACACTCATTTGATGAGTCATAACATAAAAGTGCAATGAATGTATGAAGGAAAATGACTAGTTCACACAACTCTAACCATGTGACTAGATAAGCTACACTCTCACAACTTCCACTTCTAAAACCATTGTTTTTGTTAATGATAATGAACTTAAATTAGAGTCTATTTGAAATATAAATTGGATCAACACATTTTATTTCTACTATTTAATCTATTAGATCATGTATTAACACTTTTATAGCTAGTCAAGTTTTAATATAATTGAATGACTATTTTTTCCATATCATTGTGGATTTATAGACTTTTGTAATTTGATGAAACACCTTTTCATACGTTAAATTAGAAATTATTTTATAAATTAAAAAAATTATTGATATCTAAAATCGTTTCTATTATTAATAAAAATGATTTTTAAATTAGTTAAATATTAGTCGCTAAAACTTAGGTAGATAACTTAGATAATTTATATTTTTTATTAATAATATAAACCATTTTAAATATGAATAATATTTTAGTCTCTAAATCAGTTGTAGCATCTCATCTAAAATTTCAATCTCTTCTCCACCCCAACATCCAGTTCCACTGAGTGTCCTCCCATACACCTACCTCAGCCACCTTAAATCCTTTATCCAGCGATAAGGAGAAAAGCCTCGAGAAAGTTTCTCGTAGTGGTTTGCTGGCAGCCCATGTATCCTCCCAGAAACACACTTTTTCCCCACTACCCACCTTCCAACCAGTTGCACTATGGAACCAGCTTACTTCGTCTCCCTCACCACAGTTATTGCACAAATCTCTCCACCACCACGAATGCTTCTTCTGATTACTACCACTTGGAGCTATGTCCACCCCATACTTCGACAACAGAACATCTTTCCATACTCCCTTTTCTCCACTCATGAGTCTCCACTTCCATTTTGCTAGGAGGGTTGCGTTGAACTTCCTAATATCTTTGATCCCCAGCCTGCCCTCCTCCAAGGGTCTACACAGTTTGTCCCAACTCACCCACGGTATTGGTCTGTTTTCCCTTCCCCAACCCCACAGAAACCTTCTCTGAATGCGTATAATACTCTCACACACCATTTTAGGGGCTTTGAAGAAAGAGAGGTAATATAACGGTAAAGATGTGAAAACCGATTTAATTAAGCAAATTCTTCCCGCCATAGAAAGAAATCTCTCCTTCCAAGCACTTAGTTTTGTGCTAAGCTTTTCTATAATTGTTTCCCAGTACTTTTTCCTCCTTGGGTTTCCACCTATTTCCAGCCCCAAGTATTTGAAGGGTATCTTCATAAGGGTACAATGTAAGCTCTTCACATACACTTCAAGGGTATGATTCCCAACATTGATTCCAACAAGCTTTGACTTATGAAAGTTTATCTTCAAACCCGAGGCTAGTTCAAAGCACTTGAGTATTGCTTTTTATTGTAAGTACATTAGAGAAGGAGTCTTCGCATAGGAAGAGCGTATCATCAGTGAATTGTAGTACGCTGACCTCAACCTCCTTCCTGCCCACCTTGATTCCTGCAAGCATATTGGTTCTTAATGCCTGTCTAACTAGCCCAGTCAACCCTTTTGCTACCACAATAAAAAGGAAAGGTGCAATGGGGTCTCCTTGCCTCAACCTTCATAATACTACGAACTCCGCAGTAGGGCTACCATTAACCAGAACCGAAACTGTTGCAGATTCCAAACACCCTCTAATCCATAGTATCGACCTACTATGGAAACCTAACTTCTGGAGAATATCGTATAAGAAGGTCCAACTTACAGAATCATACGCCTTCTCGTAGTCAATTTTGAAGCACAAGCCCCTCCTACTACTCCTTCTTAACTCCTCAATAACTTCATTAGCAACCACTACACTATTGAGTAGCCCTCTATCCTTCAGGAAAGCTGATTGGCAATCATCGATGACTGAGGGCAACACTTTCTTCATACGACACGACAACAACTTGGATATAATTTTGTAGATTGACCCCACCAAGAAAATGTGTCTGTATTGTTCAAGCAATGATGGGTCCCTTACCTTAGGCACTAGTGCAATGAATGATGCATTACTCCCTTTCGGAATACGTCCAGACTCTTGGAAAGAATGGACTGCCTCTAAGATATCCTGCTTAAGAGTCTCCCAATTATGTTTAATAAAGTTGAAGTTGTAGCCATCTAGGCCCGGACTCTTGGAGCCCTCACACATCCACACCGCTTCCTTAACCTCATCTTCCGTAGCTCTAGAAATAATACTCAAGCTATCATCTAAGGACAACGATTTGAATTGCACATTGTCTAACCTGACCCCCAAAGTCACATTTGGCCGCAAATCTTTCTTCAAACAACTATTTTGCTTCCCTCCTTACCACCTGGGGTTCCTCACACCATTGATCCCCCACTTTTATAGAACTTAGTGTTAGAGTCCCCATGCGCTAACCAGTTAGTTCTGGCTTTTTGCCTATACAGGGACTCACACTTCTTGTTGATAACATTCAGCTGGCGAGTGAGATCCATTCTCTTCACCCTTACCTGATCACTGAATTCGTTACCATCATCTTGGTTATCCAGAAAGTCGATTTCCTTCAAAAACCCTTTTCTTCTCATTGTCCAACAGTCCAAACACTTCACTATTCCACGCTTTAAGGTCACGCTTCAGCAATTTTAGCTTGTCTTTTAATTTTGTTATACTATCTCCTTGAACCGTATACATACCCCACTTAGCCGTTACCATATCCTTGAAACCCGGTTCCATTTGTCAAGCATTTATTGACCTGAAGGGTTTAGGCCCCCAATCCTTCGAAACACATTTCACCACTATTGCGCAATGGTCCGACACTTCTCTTGGTTGAATATATTGTTTTCCTATAGGCCATTTTTGTAACCATTCATCAAACACCAACACTCTATCCAATCTACTTTTTGCTGTTCCATTTGCCTTAAACCAAGTATACTTCTTTCCCACCACGGGCAACTCCATCAGCATATTCCTTTCAATGAAATCATTGAACCCTTTGATCTCACCCTTCTGACTACCCATTTCACGTACTCCTTTTCTTTCTTCTACACATCTAACCGCATTAAAATCCCCACAGAAGCACCATGCCCACGTCGGGGGTATTGCTTTTCAGATCTGATAGAGCCTCCCATAACGCTACTTTGTCGCTCAAGTTACAGGCTGCATACACATTGACCACCACACAATTCAATTTGGTACTTACATGTTGTCCGAAGATTGCAATAAACCCACTTCCCTCCACATGCCTTTCGCGTATAAAAGATTGTTTGTGCCACATTGTTAACAAGCTTCCCGCCCCACTTCTGCCTTCGTTATGTACCCATTCCACATCATTAGTTCCCCACATAGCATAACACCGAGCATCCGACATACCAATAGTTTTGGTTTCTTGCAAACATACCATTTTCGCCCCTTCCTTATAGATCATACTTTTCAGGTATTTAGCCTTGGTTCCCCCTCCCACACCTCTAATATTCAAGTTCACTATGATCATATATACCTCCCCGTATTCCCCTCCTCATGCTTCTTCATAGTCTCGAGATCTCTTGCTTCCATTCTTTACATTTCATTAACCACGTCACCCTCAACCTTTCGACAGACAACCCCTAGCGATTTTTCTACCGTCCACAGAAAAATTGGTTCTTCCTCCTTTCCATCCTTCCTACAACTTCTGTTACCTTCAACTAAAACTCCATCAGAAAGGGTATGAGATACTTGACTTACCTTTGAGACTATAGATCTTTCATCGGGTAGGCTTGCTACTCGCGTGACAACATTTCTTTACGGTGTATTACTAGGTTCCCCCATCTCCCACACCCCTTTAACTGGATAAGCACCGTTGACTTCCTCTGCATCTACTTCTTCACCAATGTTCGTAATTACATCACCCTTGTTTCGTTGCCCCTTTGGTTACAATTTCCAACGTTGTTGGAATCTACAAAACACTCCTCCTCTTGCATAGCTTCCTTCTGTACTCGGTTGTTGTCCTCCTCTCCTCTCCCTGACCCTCTGTTTATAACGCACGTGCTTCCCTGCCCAGAGATGACACCAGTCTCATACGGTGTCCATACATCAGTCCTCTTTTCATTCTTCATCACTGATTCCATGTCGCTTTCCTTCGTTCCTTTTGCCTCTCCACGCACTAGGCCAGATGATGAATGGGTTGAGGTAGCGGTAACACAAAAAGGGTCCAGCTCTTTTCGTAAAGGCTCAAGATTACTCACCTAATGGGCTTCCACCCCAGCTCCCTCAAGGCCCACATAACTAATAGGTTTGCTACAGTTTGAAGTCTCCATAGCTACAAGTAAATTGGTCAACGCCACTTGGACAGAAGTACTCTTACATGTAATGTTGACCATATTGGGTACTGAGAAAGCTGATTCTCCTGCTGGTACCCCTGTCGATTCTGCTTGCACCTCTTTTGCCTCATACGTGTAAGCCTTGCCACCTTTTGCCTGCCCCTTGTTATCTTGTACTTCTTTTTCCTCTTCAGAATGGGTTTTTGTCTTATTTGGAGTATTCTCTTTTCCTCCTCCCTTTGGTTCTTCCGGCCACCGTAGCTCCTCCTCCCCTAGCCCACCCTCTTAGTCCACACTCTTGACCGAGAAATTGGTTCCCTCCATAGAGGATTCCGATGAGGTCACACTATCTGACGACGCGTAGTGATTATACACACATTTGCACTTGCCTTCGAAGAAGTTAGGTTTCTCTTCTTCGATGTATATGTTTAGTATTTGGCCATTGATCTTCATTCCCTTTGTTATTTTTGCACTACCCGATTTGAGAGTACGCACCTGAAGTCTAGCATACTCAAGGTTATCCCATGTTTCCGTTGCTCTATCTATATCCACCAAGGAGGCTACCTCACCAACCATTTTCGAGAAGCAGTCCATGTTCCATAAAGACATAGGGAGCCCATAACACCTAACCCAGATGATTTTGTGGCCTGCTATATGCTCTTCCGACCATGGCTCGATAACCTCAAACACGCTTTTGAACCATTGTTTATTGAGCCTAATAATATCCTCCATCTTATCACCCTGGTTGGGTGTTAAGAGGGCCATATTGTCTCCCAAGTATCTCACCTTTACCATGTTCAACCCTCCCAGTATGAACTCTTCACACACCTGGTTAAAGCTCATCTCAACTGAAAAAAATCCTACAACACTATTTTTCATCCAAGGAAGAGATTGTTGCTTAGTCTAGATGATAGGACCCATCCAAACAGCTGAGCCCGCTTTTTTCACAGCACCCGTGTACGACTGATTTCTGTTGACCTCTCTCCATTCCTTCCTTACCTTTCCTCATCTCGCCTCCCATCTTCATTACTATTACCTTCCCTACGTTTATGCCCATCACAGTTCCTTTCTTCTATTGTTTGTGTCTCCTTACCTCTGGGTGGACCCTGTGGGCGTACCACTTCAGCTCTTATGTAACGCGAGACATTAACATACAGTTTCATTTTGCCAACCCATGCTTGGTCCATCTCCCTTTCAAGCCCACAAACATTTTGCACATCAAACAACCCAACGAACCCAAATCTTCTCCCCCATCTATTCATTTTACGGGAGATGAAGACCTCCTTCACCCTTGCCCACCGCTGGAAAACCTTTACCATTTCATATTCACCACAGTTGTTCGGGAAGTTCGGGAAGAAGAAAGTTGTGGCACTGTTTGGTGATTGCTGCGGCTTTCAGTCACTTCATTCCCTCTGATCCCTCTGGTCCCTCCGATCCATAACATCGTATAAAGAAGCAACCAAACCTTTACCCACTTCCCACAAGATACAGTGCTAAAACAATGGGGGAGAAGCTACCGTCTCATAACTCTTTTTCTTTGTCTGGTGCACTTTCCTTCATAAGGGCTACGTACTTCACTCCATTACCTTGGTAGGGACCAGAGAGATGCCTTCGCTTTTGGCGTTGCTTCTTAGATTTGAGGATTTCACCGCTACACACCAAATTCCCTGTAATCACCAAGTAACAGTGATTACGAGCTCTCAAAGTGAAAATGAAAGCTAGGGCAACTATTTATAAACCGTAAATGCTAACAAATAAATCACTTTTTCCCTCCATCCCTCCTCCAGTGTCGTTTCTTCTTCCTTTTTAAATAAAAACCAATGAATTTTTTATTTATTTTGTGTAGTACCAACTTCTTACTGTTGTAAAACGAAGTAAATATTGCAAAATAACTGAAAAGCAGTTGTGAACCCACGTGCCCGGAGTTACGGAAGATTTTGGAGGAAGTTGATTGAAAATGTCAAATGCTGTTATGAGTGCAACAAGAAATTAAAATAAGCTATGGAGATGGAAAATATTTTTGCTTCCTATCCCTATATAAAGAGGGGTTCCATCCTCTCCAAAAACACATCTCTCTCATTCACTCTCTTCATCTTCTTCACCCACAACCGTGAAGCTTCTTTTCTCCTATCTTTTTTCCACTTTCTCTCTCCTCACTTACTTTATTTTATTTTAATTTTTATATTGGGTTCCATTGGGTATTACTCTTTTAAAGAGTAACTTGCTAGTTCTGATCCTCGAAAATTACCGGGAAGTTCATGTTGTATCCTGGGGGACTTGCGCAATACACCGCGGATAAGTCCTTACGGACAGTGATTACTCACGCCTCGGGAAACCTTTTTTGTTCGTTTTAAAGCCTATATTTTACTACAATCATAAGGACTTATGGCTGAAAATCCGAACAAAAATGAAAACATTTTTGCGAAACCATTTCCGGATGTCTCCAAAATTGAAGTTTTCACCGGTCAAAACTTCCGATGTTGGCAAGAACGCGTGTTCACCCTATTGGACATGTACGGAGTTGCTCTTGCACTTACAACTTCCAAACCCGACTCAACCACGACTGCAAAACAAGTTGACGAGTGTATCCATGCGAATAAGGTATGTCGTCACACTTTACTCAGTGTGTTATCTAACGATCTGTTCGATGTTTATGCTTCTTATAAGAATGCGAAAGATATTTGGGATTCTCTTATCCTCAAATATACT
>Ga0123342_1004286_pt1 | contig 21886 bp, 14 predicted proteins | sample Turbeawhitnodule_FD_89960 | JGI IMG/M metagenome (GOLD analysis project Ga0123342, IMG submission 89960) | Root nodule microbial communities of legume samples collected from Mexico - Turtle bean Mexico white nodule | ecosystem: Host-associated > Plants > Roots > Nodule | place: Mexico: Nepantla...
GGTATGTCTAACATTTTTTGGTAAGATCCCACGAATAGCTACCGGCAGCAACTGTTGCATCAAGATGTGGCAATCATGAGACTTCAACCCAATTAACTTCAAATCTTGCATTGACACTAGGCTTTTCACATTTGAGGAATGTCCTTGTGGCACTTTCACACTCTTTAGACATTGACAAAAACTTACTTTTTCATCTTTTGACATGGTGTAACAGGTTGGGGGCAAATATGTACGCTTACCCATTTCTATCGGTGCCAACTAGCCTCAGATGTTCAACTCAATCAAATCTAAACGAACATTTAGACCATCCTTCATCTTCTCGTTAGTGTTAAGAAGTGTACCAATTAAGCTATCACACACATTCTTCTCAACATGCATTACATCTATACAATGTTTGACTTCTAACCTTAACTAGTATGGAAGATCAAAGAAGATTGATTTTTTCTTCCAAATGTTTGTCACATATGACTTTTTTTTTACTTACCGAAGGTGTGCTCTATGTTATTTACCTTTTTGTAAACCTCAACACCAGTTAATGGAGTTGGTGGACCACTAGTCTTTTGATGTCCATTAAAGGTTTTTTTTCAACCTCCGATAAGGATGGTTACTTTGAAGAAACCTCTAATGTCGAAGATATATTGTCTTCCTTCCATGTTTCAATTATTGAAAAGAGGTGTCTTCTTCACATATTGGACATGCTTTATGACCCTTAACACTACCATATGTCGGAAATTCATTGATGGTGCAAAATAACATGGCATGCAACTTGAAAGTTTCATTAGCAAATTCGTCAAATACTTTAACACCCTGATCCCACATTAACTTCTAATCTTCAATTAGGGGGCTTAGATAAACATTTATGTCATTCCCTGGTTGTTTCAGACTGGATATCATCGTAGACAACATCATGTATTTTCGTTTCACACAATCCATGAGGTAAGTTGTAAATAACTAGTAAAACATGCCATGAACTGTGATTTGTACTCATATTACCAAACGGATTCATTCCCTGTGTAGCTAAACCAAGTCGAATATTTCTTGATTCTTTACCAAACTCTGGAAACTCATCATCAAATTTCTTCCATTGAATAGAATTAGCTGGATGTCGGTACATGACATCACATTTCCTCTCATTTGCATGTCATCTAAGATTCTTAGCATCATTTAGGTTTGCAAACAAACGCTTCATCCTTGGAATGATGGGAAGATACCACATAACCTTCATTAGAGATCCATGCTTTTATATCTCTTCAATAGTATCATCATCTTTTTGTTTCAACTTATAATGTGATAACCCACACCTCGGATAACTTTTCAACAATTCAAAATTTCCTGTATAATATACAATCATTAGGACTTGCATGTATCTTTTTATACTCTATGGACAAAGAATCTTTTTGGCCTCATAATTACGATTAGGTAGATTATTTTCCTCTGGAAGCATATCCTTCAACAACTGAAGCAATTCTATGAAGCTTTTATCAACCCATCCATTTATTGCCTTCAAATTCATCAATCTTAATATTGTCGATAATCGTGTGAAGTTAGTTGATCCAGGATAAAATGGAGTCTCTGCATCGATTGACATACTTCCATATCCATGCGCTTCTGCAAAAGACTCAGCTCCCACATCATGAATCATGTCCTCCAATTGATCATCATTTACATCATCATGTATTGCATCATCCATGTTGGACCCCACATATTCTTCAATTATGGAAACACGTGGTAAATTTAATAATTTACCATGCCATGTCCAAGTTGTATAAGATCGAAGAAACCCATCACATAGAAGGTACTCCCTAATTATCTTAACATCTAGTATCCTTCCATTCAAACAGTTAACACACGGACACCTGATATTTGCTCCATCATGACCACTATTATTCACGTTATGTTGCGCAAATTGTATAAATTTGTTTACTCCTTTTTCATACCCATCACTTATGTGAACAAAATTAATCTAATTTCGATCCATTATATTTTGTAATAGTCATTCAAGTGTTTCTAATAAGTGTTCTATCTCACGCGTTTGCCGAGGGTCGAACACCCCCGAACTCAATACCAGCACGTATCAATTAACGAGGGTCGAAAATCCTCGGACTCAAAACCAACACGATAATTTTATTCTAAACTAGCAACTAATATAATATAAATTAATAATAAATACAAATTATAATAAATACTAAATAATATAAACTTTTAAAAATACAAATTATAATAAATAAATAATAAACAAATTCATAACATTAAAAATATTCAAAAAAATTTAAAACACCACCAACCTTGTGCGTGAAGGCAACGTTGGTGAAGAGTGGCACAGGACTAGCAGCAACGGCGGCGGCGGCAGCGACGAAGCAAAGAAAAACACACCCAAGAAGTGTGAAGGCAATGAAACACTACTTCAACCAATGCAAAACAAATAGTGAGAGAAACGAACAATGCAGAAGAAGCAGAGCTCGAGAACTTACAGTGGCACGACAACAAGACAATAAGCAAAAGCGAACACAAAGCAAAAGAAGAGGAACAAGTGAGCAGGAACAGAGCAAACGCGAAGCGAAAGAAGAGGAAGAAAGTATGAAAAGTGTAAGTGGCGCACTTCAGAATTAGGGTAAAAAATTATTTAAGAATGCGACTCGTATATTTTGATTTAAGAATGCAGCTATAGGTAAAGTCGCATTCATAAATCAAGCGCTTTGATTTAAAAATGTGGCTACTACAAATAGCCGCATTCGTGAATGAAATTAATTTCAAAAATGTCACTGCGTTTTGAAATATTGCGTCTAATGATAAAACGCATTAAATAAATAGTAGTTCTTTTTACATTTTGTACTAGTGATTATTTTATCCTTCTTCTTTTTTCATAATTATAAAAGTTTATCTTTTTGTTGACCATATTACCCTTAAAACTAAATTATCAAGTATTTGTATAGTTGTTAAAATATCATTTTCTATAATTAAGAGAGTTAACACAGTCTTCGCATTTAGTCAATATTACTTTAGTTTCAATCTCATGCTATACATTCAATAGTACATGGAAGACGTGATTTTGCATTGTTGTTGTAGTAGTTTATGTATTTTTATTGTTTTTTATGATACGACACAAGAAAAATGTAATCTCTCTAATATTGTGTTCCACATTTTAGATATGTTTTATAACCTTTCAATATAACTATACGTTCATTTTTATAAGACAACACTTTTGTAAAATATATATAGCATTCATTTTCTATTGGTCAAAGTTAGAAAGCACTAGAATTGATCTATAATATCCACAACTGATTTATATTTAATGTAAAAAGCAAAATATATATATATATATATATATATAATATATTCGTGTTATACTACTAGAAGATTATTAAATAAAAATTAATTTTAGAGATAAAAAATTATTATTAAATTAGTTTTTTTGTCTTTAAAATGGTATCTAATTTAGTCAATATAACAACTCATTATTTGTTGTCTCTAAACTTAATTTCTATTTAATAATTTTCTTGTATTACATATAAAGAAAGAAGATGTTACTATTATATTGCTGAAATGTTTTAGGAATCTTTTATGGAAACCTATATATCCAAGGAATAAATGAGATAATAATATCAATTTCAGATTTATCTGCTATAAGAAAAATCTAATTTATCTACGGAAGAATTTCGTAGATAAAGCCAAAATCCATAGGTAAATGAGTATTACCTACGGATTATCCACGAACCAAAATCCGTAGGTAACTTACTTATGGACATTGTGTCCATGGGTAACGAAAACAATAGTTATCCACCAACTCCAATTCGTAGGTAATGTGTCCATAGGTAATTCAATATACTTTATTTTTAAAATTTTAATTATTATTTGAATCTTTTTTTATTTTCAATTATTATTACAAATATTATTTTTTACCAATTTTTATGATTACTATTGATAATTATTATATATTCTATGAAAATTATAATTAAAGTTAGAACTAAACTGCAATTTAGGTGGGACTCGAAGCCAAATTCCTTGATAAATGTCCAAAGAAGCTTTAACTTACATCAGCCAAGTTTTGTTGTTTTGTTATGATTATTATTATATTTATTAATTAGTATGATTATCAATATTAATATAATTAATAAAATAAAAATTAATAAATATTATTTGTATATTTCATATCATTATTATTATTCTTATTATTAAATATTATTTTAATTATTATAATTATTATTATAATTATTATTAAATATTATTAATTTGTTCCATATTCTCTTGTAATTGTTTATCAGTTGGAATACTTGTAATCTGTGTATCTGTGAAGTCAGAGAGTTGTTATGACTGTGTGTATGAAGTCAAAGAGGAAGTGTGTTCTTGAGTGGTCAAGATCACCTCTTTGAGGTTGTGGTGTGTTATAATATGTTGTTGATTACCTAGTGAAATACCCAGTGGTTTTCTGGGGACTGGATGTAGCTCTGATAAGGAGTGAACCAGTATAATTGTTTGTGTGATCTTTTCTCTATTTCTCACTCATTTAAAACTGTTTGACTTGTGATTTTACCTCTGTTGCCATAAACAATCGATTAAATTGTATTTTCATCCGATTGTTTTTCTGATAAAAGTTTTTAATCAATTTTTTTTCTTGGCTTATCTTATTCTTTGATCTGTAAATCCTCATTAATCTTCATTCTTAGCCCATATTTGCGAAAAACCTTCCTTAAACAATTCACCACCCCCTCCCTCTTGTTAAGTTCATTAATTCTAACATAAAATATATATAAAAAATTCAATTTTTCACTTATAGAGAAATGGATATAGGAATTAAAATCTATAAAAGATGGCCAATGAAAAGATTAGAGTCTAAATATTGGGGGTGGAGGAATTTAAAAGATCAAACAAAAAAAAAGGAATCTTTGTGGTGGGATTTGAAGAGGATATGGATGTTGGAAGAATGGAGGAATGAGTTTGAGGATAATATTAAGTGGGATACTGGAAAAAGAAATGATTTTAATAGGTGTTGTTTTTTTGGAAGAGTTTTGGTAGGCATAAAATATCAAAGATATGAATTACCAAATCAGATATGAAGAAATGAAACTTTCTGTTATTGAATTCTTTTAGATAAGCTTATAGAAATTTGCACTGTGTTGAGAAAGGTATTTAGGTTTCTTTTTTGCATGGTCTAGTATGTTCATGACAGTGGCAATATGTAGTTTTCCAATAAATAGTAGGAAGGGGGAGGAAATAGGAGACTTATCTTTGGATAATAATGTTACAACAAAGACAAAGGATTAGCAAAGTACCTTAAAAATTTAAGGTGCATGGATGAAAGGATGCGCAAGTTATGGAAGATGAACGCAAAAACAAAGACAAACACAATTGGGGTAAAAGATCACATTGTTGTGGAAAATGGTAAAGAAGCGGTTGAAGGACATGACAATGCTCAATATTTTGATCTAATACTCATGGATGGAATCAAGGTGTCGCTTTATCTGTGTTGTATGGAGGCCCGGTGTGATGGCCACATGAAGACAGATTATGTAAGGAAAAGAGTTATAAAGGATGCTTTAACTAGAGGTTTTTTGGGGGAACCATGAAGTGTTGCATAAGAAGGAGAAAACATGTTTACATGATAAGGGAGTTGTGTGAATCATGGTAGTGATAGTAGAATAATGGTTAAAAAAAGCAATATGGTGAAATATATCCAAAGGGAATTTGGGTCTAGGTTATTGTGTAACTTTCCTGGAAGGTGCTTACAATGTTGTTCCATTATGCTTGTGTAGGTTGTGTTGGGTATTTTTGTTTGTTATGTTTTTGTTTCACTCCTTTTGTGTAAGGATTGAAACACCTTTAAATGCTTCTTTTAATTTAATTAATTCATTGCTGATAAAAGAATCTCAAAAGTATTATACAACAAACTTTATTCTTATATTAAATATAACAATAAAACTATATTATTTACGTAATAGTTTAAAAAAATAATTACTATTATTCGTAACCCTTTTCTCTAACTCTTAAAGAAAAGAGGAGATATTATTAGTATAATATATATTTATTGGAATCAAAAAATTATTTGCATTAAAAAAGCATAGCAAACCTAATTTATATTATCAAAATGGATGGTTTTGGTTTCTTTCCCTAAAACATTGTAAAGTGAGGAGTAATTTGAATAGTCATTTAAAAATTAGGATTGCATGTTGGATTTGAGAATCTAGATGATCCAACTTTAAATCTATATAAACAAAATGAATAGACTGCAAAAAAAAAAAAAATAGATTTAAATAAATGGATTTTTAATAGAAGAGAGAAAAAGTGAAACAGTTTTAGAAAACTAGATTTTTTTTGTCTACCACGAAGATCATGTCAAAAAGCTGTTCTCTTTTTTTATTTTTGGAGGAATATTTTTTTATAAGTGCACTTTTGCTAATGTGCTAGTTGGTATTAAGAATCAAATTTCTTCTTAGTATGATGTATACGAGTTGAAACACTCTTATTTTAATTTTATTAATTTTTTTTTCTGATAAAAAAAAACAACTATCGTTGAACTTGGATTTGTTTTCTTGAAGTACAAAGGGTTATTTGTTGGTTCTTTCATTAGAAATATTTAAGAAGGAACTTTCAAAGTAAATTATGATTTCACACCACTTTGGAATGAAGAATAAACACCATTAAATCACTATACAGATTTTTAAAAATATAAGTTTTCAAGTATAAAATGAAGCTGACAAGTTTCGGATCGTATGCTATTAATTGAGAAGTAAATGAAAAGAGTGTAGGGTCAAATAACTAAACAGAAAAGAGTGTCATCATGCGTGCAGTATATTAGCACAGTAAGTTGTGTAAACGTGTATGAAATGTCTTGATCGTTGTCAAAAAAAAATCGTAAATAACACTTCTCATACAAAAAAAAAATTTAAAAATGACATATTCTTATATTTACAGCACCATTTTGTTGTGCAGGTAAGACTTTGATCACCAAAATATCCAATGAGTATTAACTAATATTGATAACGACAAGAGAATCAACCCATCATACCTCAAAATAATTTAGAGCCAGTTTCATATCGGTAATATGGTATACTCCAAAAAAAATCTAAAGAAAAATGATTTCAACCTTAAAACCAAAACATTTTTCAGGTAATGATTTGATCTAGTGAAGATTTTGTTTATTCAAAAATCCAACCCATCAATACAAAAGTAGCATGCCATGAAAAAATAAAGAAAAAAGTAACAAGAGATTAAAAGTAGTCAGAAAAGTTTACTGTCATGAACTTGGAAGTATAATCCTGTGTAACTTGGATTTTGTAAACACCAATGAAGGTTTTACTCTCTCAAAAATGAAAACATTACCAGCTACTTCAACAATCACAAAAATACAAAAGTAGTTCCAACTGTAATTACAAAATAAACTTTAATTTATCCCAAAACAGCATCCAGTGTTTCTCATAGTCAATAAAAGACACAAAGGGGGTATCAAATATCACTCATCCGCACCAACTTATTATAAAGAATTCGGTCGTCCCTCCCAGTGTTGCTCTCCAACAATGCACTTTGTACAAGTTCCTGCTTTTATAGAATGACAGAATAAACGACCATGAGAGGCATAAGACAAATTTGCTGAACAAACGAAGAACCTTCAGAGATTTCTCACCTTGACATCCCTGTGCGAAAGGAACATCCCCATATTATGGATGACTATTCTCATATCTTCAACCTGTAAAGAAACAACATTTCTCATCATTTTTTAGGAAGGCTGAAAACCAACCTAATAAAGAACGCAGTGCTTACCCTGATGTACCCAACACGGTTACGATCAAAAAACCGGAAAGCCTGTCATAAATCATATCGAATAATTATTTCATCCAAAATCCAAATGTAGACGGATTAGATATAAACGAACAAAAAGAATAAATATACCAAAGTGTCCAAAGTGTTAACAGTGTACAAGAAAATACCTGCAACAGTTCTCTGTCCACAACAACCTCCTTAACAGCAGGTGTTTCTTTTTTAGTGTCATCCTTTTCTTCTTTCAACTGAGCATCGGCCTTGGATTCTTGCACCTCGTCTTTAACCTTTATCTCCCCTTTAGAAGTTTCATCAGTTGCTTTATCATTAGTGATATTTTCAGGTTTAATATCTGCATTCACTTCTTGCTCATCATTTCTGTCCGCGGATGCATCGTGCTTGGGACTACCATTTTCCATTTCCTCATATTCTTCAGGATCCTCCTCTGGATCTTCTTCCTCATCTGATTCATCTTCCATCTTCACAACATCCTCCTTATCATTATTAGAATTATCATTCTCAGAAACAGCTTTCTCATCATCTAAATGGGTTGGATTAGTGTCCATATCCGTGGGCTCACTCTTCACAGAAGGATCATCTCCCTTTTGACGCTTGACCGGGGAGGATTTGTTCACGTCATCCTTCTCATGCTCGTCTTCCCGCTGCCTCTTTCTCTGATTTCTTTTGATAACAAATTTCATACGCAGTTTCTGAAGAAAAATGGTAAACAAAATTGTAGATAAGGCTGTCTTTGAAGAATCAAGTCAGTTAAAAACTATGATAAAAGGGGAGTAAATAACCTGAAGGAATGTCAAAATTCTACTGCCCATTTGAAACTGAAGCATTTCATAAAATGATTCAGCAAACAATGAAAGCTGCAAAACCAATAATCCAGAAACAAGCAATATAAATTTGGAATCAGAAACAGTTCCATTAAGACATAATTCAATGAAGGAAAATACTATTACAATGGATAGCAAACAGAATCATATAGGCATACCTCAAGAGTTGATTCTTCAACATCTTTGTCTGTATAATCAAGCAATGAATCCAGTGACAGTGACAGTGATCGCATCTGTACCAAAATTTACAAATTAGACCGAGTACATAATGCATTAATGTACCAGTGGCACACATTTTATACTCAAGTTGAAGTACCATACTTTAGAATCTTTAGTCGTTTTCGTTTGAAGAATAAATCCAGCGTGTCTAGGAGGTTCATCAGACTTCCTCTTTTCCTTCACTTCCTTACTAGGTTTGCTTTTAGCTTCGTCTTTTCCATCCCTCTCATTTGACTTGTCCCCCTGTTTCACTTTCCCCTTTACATTGTTAACATCTTTATCAGAGGCTTTCTGCTTGTCTGTCTTTGTGCCACTTTTTTCACCAGCTCCTCTTTCTTCCTTCTTGTCATCATTATCAGACTTCGTTTCGGTTTTACTGGAATCAGCTGCATTGTCTAACTTTTCAGATACAGGGGACTTTGATTGGATTTTAGGGACAAGCTTCCCAGTTTTCTTCACCTCTGTCACCAATGTGGCATCAGCATTGGCAGTCTGTTTACCAGTGCTCTGTGTGTCATTCTGTGCTTGAACAGGGACGACATTCCCCTCTTCATTTATGTCAGATATATTTTCCGTTTTATTTGAATCAGCAGTTTCATCTTGCTTCTTACAGGCAGGTGTTTTTATCTTTTTCTTAGGAACTACCTTCACTGTTTTCTTCACCTCAGTCCCTACTGTAGTTGGATCTGCAGTCTGCTTGCCAGAGCTCTGGGTACCATCTTCTCCTTGATTCCCCTCATCCTTTTTAGGCTCAGAAACTAGAGATTTAGAGGCATCGCCCACCACCTTCTTTTTAGGTACCCGCTTAATAATTTTCTTCTTCTTTGTTGTTTTCACAGCAGGATCACTAGCAACTACGTTTACAGATGTATCTGAATTGTTTTGAGGTTTAGCTTCAATACTATTCATTTGCTTATCTTTCCTCTCCTCACCATCAGTTTTCTGGACAGACACATCCTCAGCAACTAAGTTTTTTACCCCAGTGGGATCAACCAAGGATTTGTCATCCTGATCAGTAACACTGGATGTTGTCACTTTGTCAGCAACATCTTTTTCACCTGATTTGTTTATTTGTTTGGAGGCATTTCCCTTAGTAGCAACTTTCTGTTTCACAATCCTCTTTATAATCTTCTTTTTCACAGACTTCACACCACTTGTCGTTTGGCCAGAAGCAGTCTCCCCCATCTTTTTCTCAGCACTCTTGCCTTCATCACCATTGTCAGAACCTTCATTTTTGGTGGTTTTATTGTTATCCACTCCAGGTTTTTCAATTTCTTCCTTAACAGTATTACCACCTTTCTCTTTTTTCTTTACATCCGACTGTCCTGATGGAGCAGAATCCTTCCTTTTATCTGATTTATCTAATTATTATAATTAAAAAAGGAAAACCAATCACAGTTAATATGTAAAAAATCAGGGTGACATGAAGAAGTTCCCATGTCATGCAAAGGAAAGTGAAGGGACTAGCCGCTCACCTTTAGGTACTTCCTTGCTATCTCTTAGTTTCTAAAAAATAACCGAGAAAATAAAATATAAGAGATAACATGGAAAACATTCAGCACTACAATTATGTCAACTAATAAATCATGAACATAATGACCTCTAGCAACAAATACAGACCTCTTTTTTCAAAGAAAGTTGATGTTCTCTTTCAGCCACAGCTTTCTTGTGGGCAAGCCATTTGTCACGCCATTCATCCAACGAAGGGAGGCAGTCCGACAAATCAGGAACATAAAGAACAGTGATTTCCTTGTGGCTAAAGAAACCATCTTTGCCAATTCTATCATAATGTATCTGGGAATTTTAAAGCTTTCAGTAACTAAACTTTCACAGTGAAAAGTAAGCATTTTAAAAATAAACAAGAGACAACCATAATCTTATAATAAAAATATTACAATAAAGAAACGGTCACAACAACTACATATAAAAAAGCAGATTAAACAAAAAAAATGTAAAAATCTTGTTCCTCTTAAAAGCCAAAAAATATAACAAACACAAACTTAAAAATGTGACATGCTTTGATGAAGTTTCAATCAGGCAGGCATACACTATAAATGAATACATAAGATGACCATATTAAAAAGGTACTCGTAGATGGTTTAAGAACAAAGATAAAGAAAAAGAATAAGCAAACTGAAAAACCAATGAATAGTATCAACAAGAAAACTTGTACCTCAATAAAAGGATTCCACCGTTGACAATTCTGCAAGTCAAGTTGAAGAACTTCCTTTGCATATCTGAAAAATATGACTAATTTTTCATTAGTCCAGCAGTAGAGAACACAAATTTAACACCAATAATCATATCATAGGGCATGAACCTTAGAGCAGTTTTGATTAAGGAGTTATTGTCAATAGATGGATCAACCCCATCCACAGGTCTCCAAGGACCACCAACTGCCATGAATGAATGATCCTTCTTAAGAACCGCAAATCTAAGGAAATTGCACATGTGAGGGATGCGATCATCAACAATTCTGTCAGATGATAGCTCTTCCAGTACAGACCTACTAAGGCCATTCATCAAGATTATCTGAAAGAGTGACAACACAAGATAATTTATCAAACCCGATAAATACTTGTATATAAAGACCGGTCCATTCATCATAAGGTAAGCCAAATACACAACACCAATAAACGGATACAAAGGTCACTGGAGGCATCAGTGAGGAAAATAGAATCCATGGTGTTTAGAGGGATCCAGCGGTTAATAATATTTTTGAAGATTTAGTCTTTAACTAATACAAATGGTGATGCATGTAGCCAATCCCAATTATGGTGGTGGTAGACACTTTCAGGCAAAACTTTCTTGTAAAAATATCTAGCACAGTGAAATTTTAAAAAAGGAGCCTCATGCAACTCTGTTCTGAAAAAATATATATCAGAACTACTTCTACTTTAGAAGAATTTGCTAAAATTTAAAACAGTAGAATTCTATATTTTCATTAGTGAAGATATTGATGCTATCATGGATAACAAGGCCCACAGACAACCTGTTCTGATATTTGCAGACATCTTCAAAAAATACATTACCCAATTACAGATACCATTACCACAGATCCAGATGTTTCAAAACCTAAAGTAATGAATAACAAATAATAGGGCTGAGGGGTAAAAAGGCAGGTTGTGTATAAGCATGTTCGCAAAAACAGCTCGTATTAATTAATCCCATAAAAGAGAAAATCATATGAAGTTCATAAAATCACGATAGAGTTTTAACAAAATAAATTAATAAACTGAATTTTATCCAATCATCTGCATATCTCTCTGTGTGCCAATTTAGTTTGCAATGTACAATAATTGACTTCCTTTAATTTAAGGAAATAAATATCAACCACATACTGCATTCCAGATCTAACAAAAATATTTAGAGCTTTAGTATCACAGTATTAGGGCATGATTCTTAACACCCAACAAGTGCTATCACAACATACTCATGTTTAAACTTAACAACATATGGCCTTCATATCATTATGTTCAACTTTTCTCAAAACACTATATCACCCATTGCCCAACTGAACATGGATTAATATGATCAAAACAAAAATATAGACCGAGGCTAAGCAACAGCAAAAACCCAGTTTACAAGCCAGCATATCTTGATAAAATTCAGGATGCAAAAACCTACCACTGATATTAAACAAATGTTCTAAAGTGAAGTACAGAATAAGAAAACACAATTAGATTATCCATACAATAACACAACCATAATAACTATCATTTAACTCAATTTAGTGTAACACAAGATATAAAATAGAGAAAAACATAGACTACAATTCAGTGGTGAACAACATACTTTAGCATTCCATACTGTATTTCCTGGTTCTGAATTTGGAGATTGTCCCAGCAAAAGCTTGCTGGTGGAGTCTCTAGGCTCAGTAGCACTTTCTTCTTCAACATACTCGTGCTCAAAACTGCTCAAAAACATTGTTGGTTTTCCTTTTAATTTTTCAAATGCAATGAGTTACCAAACACATGCCAGAAAATGCAGAAATGCTTATAAACATGAATCAAAATAGGAGAAAATAGTTTTAAAAATGCAAATATTTTGCAATTGTCAGGAATACATTCAATTTTTTTCTAAAACCAATAATAATGTAAAGGTAGACCACAATAGTGTCCCACTCAAATAGATTTCCTCTCAAAAATCAAAATGGTCACGGCCGGCTAGTTCACAATGAGTATTCAGGATACACAGGCTACTCAAAGAAAAGGTAGACCAACAAAGAAAATGCAAATTCTCAAGATATAATACACCTTAGAAGCATAATATAATATTTTGTAATAATACAACTGTGTGACACAGATGAGGATAGGGGCACCTGACAGGAGTATGAATAGACAATTTAAGGTTTTCCTTTGGCCAGTTCACAATAGCCTGAAAAAAATTACAAATAACTTCAAATCAATATCAAGGCCCTGTCATCAAAGAAGTAAAAAGCAATTTCGGGTAGCTAACTACTGAAAAAGCTTTTACTCATGCTTCTGGGAGAGCTTTTCATAAACAAAAAGCAAAGCAATTATTTCCCCCAAAATATATAACTATTAACAAATATGGCAATATTATCAATATACCTTGGAGAATTCAGGAGAGACAAAGAGTCGGGGGTATCGCTTATCTATCAAGAGATAGTCCCTCTCAACATCTACCAAACGGGCTGGGTATACCTGTTCATGCAGTTCAGAAAATGAAAATTTAATCTGTTTTCCAATCATGCAACAATAAACAATATGAAACCATGAATTAAGTCTCAACTGCAAGAAATCAATTCATTTTCATTGAAGAAGGCGTAAAAAATATTCTTTGCAGAAGACGTGGAGCATAATTGAAATGCAGCATCGATAAGATATTCTAAAAAACTATTGTTCCCCCTCTATTTGATTGATCTCCAGGTCCGCTATTACAAAAGCATCCCAAAATATGGCAGAGGGATATGGCACAGGGATAAGTGGGTAACAATAGAAGGAACAAAAGGAAGTCACGAACTACCAGGTGGAATAACTGAGAAGAAACCATAAAGATGGGACAAAAAGTAACAGGGTAGAATAAATTATGGCCCAAAAGAAAACAAGTACCCTGAGGATTCAAACCCAAAATGGATTGACTGAAAAGATAACAGGAACGAAGGCAACTGAAATGTGCCCATCATCATTGAATTGAACCATGTGAACAGATTGAGAACAGAAGTGGTTTAAGATAAAACAAAACCAACACAAGGATAAAGTGTAAAACATTACAGGAAATACCAAGTCTAATCAATCAAACCCTAACCCAGATCTCCAGAGGAAAAACAGCAGCACAACTAGCTCCTTGATGAGGAACATTCTTATAATGATGGAGCAACTAATACTAAGTTCTTATTTCCTTTTTACCTTGCAGACATATTCTCTCCGTTTTTCTTTAACAGGTGAATGGTGCCTTCAGCATAACAGAACATTTAGTTAGTTACAAAAGGCTGCAAGATATACAAGCAGCTAGATATTCAGAACCAGAGCAGGACACAGTAATAGAAAAATCATTAAGATCCACCTATGTAAAGCACCATGATGTGGGGAGTCCCGTCGAGAAGATCTCCCTTCCTTTGTCAAAGATGACCCACGGAGATCTTTTGAAGTAACACGGGGATCCTTGGAGGATCTCGCTGGAGTTCGATCATGCTTAGTTTCAGCTGCACGTTTGCGCTCACGCTCCCTCTCCTTCTCACGCCGCTCCATAATGCGATCCCTTTCACGTTCCCTTTCTCGTTCCCGTTCTCGCAATCGTTCTCGTTCTTTCTCCTTTTCTCTGTCCCTCTCTCTCTCACGCAAGCGCTCCCGGCGCCGCTCTTCTTCCCTTAGCTCAAATTCTCGTAGATAGCTGGCTCGGTCATCTTTGCGATCAGTATGCCCACCATGTGGCAGCACATTTCCTGGGTAGTCTAACTCCATGGCATTCCCATGAAGACCTTTCCCACTAGCATAGTCCCTACCAGGAGGTAGGCTCACTCCATAACCAGGATTTGAAGCATTTTGAGAATACAAAAGATCATCCACATTTCTCCTTGGAGCTGCCCCTAATATTGATGGTGCATGTTGTCCACCATAAGAAGTAGCACTTAGCATGGATGAACCACGGGGATCAGAATCCATCCTTCCTCCATAGGACACAAGATCTTGAGTGGGGTGACGACTAGCAGCAGCCCTAGCTGCAAGATAATCAGCTTGTCTGCCAGAAACGTGTTGCTACTTAGTGTAGGGAGAAATATTATTACCATTTAATATAGTTAGGCACTGTTGATTAACTGCTATCGAGTTTCATCAGAAATTCAAAAGGCAACTCAAAGTCTTACATTTTATAACCACAGTGGACAGATGTACTCCATTAGTTTAAGAAGTTTGTTAGGATTGAAAAAAAAAATATTACACAAACATCTACTGCACATTCATTCAGAAACAATATAAAATACCTAGCACCCCCATCTAGTGATGCAGCTTGCAGAGACTGAGCTTTCAGCAACTGCTCTTGTCGAAGCAAAGCTGCCTGATCAATTCGGTCATATATTTCTGACTGCTGAGCATAAAAAAGGCAACATGATTACGTTATAATAAAAAATAAAAAATAAACAATGCAAGAGAGGTAGTTTTCTTCATTTTATTTTGCAAATAGATACTCAAACCAAGAAAGCTAACACAATATTTTTTGAGCAAGTATCCACCTGACGTTGATGACTAAATCCAACAGGATCAGCAGCATATCTTCCAGCTGGATCACTTGTCAAGTCCCTACCAATATAACCACTCTGTCGTTCACCATATTGCCTCCTATCTATTCCAGAATACTCCAAACCTTTTTCACCATACAATTGTTCAGTTTTGTGACCATATCCATGGCTTGAGGAGGAAACATAATCTCCGGAAGCAAACTTTGGTGAATCAGAGACACCCAAAGCATAACCTCCACGACTATCTAAGGCTGATGATGCAGAACCCTTGGTACTCAATGATGGGACCTGTATAAAAGTTATTAAAAATCAGTTTCCCGCACATTTCGTTACAGAGAGAAGAAAATATGGGGCATCAAGATCAAGAAGACAGGTTAAAGAACAAAGAGTTAGTGTGAAATGAAGCAATGCAGACACAGCACCTTAAAAGACCCGTGTAGTTCTCTCTCCCTACATTAAAGCCCTTGAATAAAAAATTTAACACATGGGCATCAGATTCATTAACAAGGTCCCAAGTTTCCCTGTTGCTGGGATAGTTCATTAACAAGATAAACAATTATCTCAAGGCTAATCCAAGAACCCAGGTACTTGATCATAACAACGTTCACATCAAAATATTAACAAACTTCCTGTTCATCAATAAATAACAAATAACACACTGACCTGCTGCGCACTGCTCAAAGCAACCGAGCCATAAACAGAACTATACTGTCCCCCATACTGTGCACCAGTGGATGTATGAGCCCTGTACCCACTAACATCAACTTCCTGAGAACCACCTAATATTGTTGAATGCCTAGAAGCCACGGAATGCTGACCCACATCATGTCCTCCAACGGAACTCCCAGAGTAATTAGCTCCCAGCTGCAAACACAAAATTTAAATCAACTAAATATTCTACCAAACTAGAAAATTACAATGCTAAAAATCACAAACTATTTAAGATAAGGGATTCAAATATTGAAAGATGATAAATTCGAATACCACCAGAAATTGCATATTCTCAATCCTGTGGTTGAAAATTAAAAATACAAGGGAAAGATAAGCGTTTATTCTTAAGGGAGTACAAATCTTGAAGGAAAAGAAACTGCAAATCAATCAGAAAGACGTTGAACTTGATAAAAACAGAAGAAATGAACCCACTCACGTTCTGGGCATATGCGGATTGACCCGTGTATGATTGGCCGTAACCGCCACTCCCTCGTGAAGAATACATGTTCCTCCTTCACATGCGACCAATTCTGAAACCAATAACAATCGACAATTCATTCACCAGAACGACAATAACAAAACAAATTGAACTTATTTTCGTTGGTCCACTTTTAACGCACCGCTTTCAGGGAAGGAAATCGGGACTGACGGCTTGCAGAGAAGGAAATCGGGACTGACAAATTCGCGTGGCGATTGGGTAGACGAGAAATTGGAGGAGAAGAAAAAATCGAAGCTTTCGAATTGAGGAAAATGGTAGGAAACCCTAGATAGAGTGGAGAATGGAGTGAAATGCTGTGTTATCTGGATTCTCAAGACATGAAAATAACCCAAGTTTTCAAACGGAGGGTTTTTTGCTTTTATGTTTTTCTTTTTCCAGAGGTTAATGGGCTTTCTGGGCCCATGAAGTTATGGACCAAAACTTGACACAAGTACTTACAAAGTTATAATTTCTTTTCATACGCACCTATTTTCTTTTCCAACATTTTTTTTTTTTTTTAGTTTTCTAAGTACCTAACTTATCTTAAGGTAGTGAAATTTAAATTTAACTCAATCTCACAATACCGTAAAGTCACTTATATGTATAATTTAGTCTTATCTTTATTTGATGCATGATTTTCGACACACTTCCTCACATCAAGAATGTGTTTACACCAAGGACATTAAGTATAGGAAAAAAGGGAATAGATGTTTGTGACACGATAATATCGACTAGGATAAATTTTTATGGTTTTGATACTATATTAAAATAGTAGTTATAACATTTAATTATATTTTATTATGGATGGCAATGTGGGTTGGGCAATACAAGCTGACCCTCCAGCCCGCTAGAAAAAACGTGGGGAGGAAAGTATTTTAACTCACTAATTCGCTTAGGCCCACTCCACATAATCCACCGTCTATGTGAGCCAAAGAAGGGGTGAGGCAGGTTAGTCTGCATAACCCGCAACAAAAAAAAATCTACTATAATTCAATGTTATTGAAACAAAACAACAATGATGTTTTTGAAGTCAAGGCGAGATGATGGTTAATTACTATAGTTTTTTAGTATATTAAATAATAATTTCTTTTTATGTTTCCTTATTCATGAAAGATTTAACTTTGACATATTTATTTCATATAGATGTTAATCTTATGTTTATTTTAGCTTACTTGAAATTTAATGTCTATGATATACTCTTAGTATACAATAAAGATGTGAAACATTAAAATAAAGTTATTGTTACAACTTCTCCATGTTGTTTTTTTAAGATTTGTCTTATACAGGTTGACTTACAAGCTCATAGGCCAATCATGATTTGAGGCAAACCAACAAAACTAACCCACAATTCTTATGTAGGTCGGTCCATCCTGAGTCACTTTTTACGAGTAAAATGCAAGACAGTCAAAATGGATCGGGTCAACCCGTATTGTTATCCCTATATTTTACTTGAATCACTACTTTTAGTAAAAATAGATGCTATAAGGAAAATGGAGGCATGAATATCCAAAAGTATGATTAAAATGTTCTCTGAAGGTAAATACTTCCCCTAAGGAACATTTAAAGAAGAAAATAAAATATGTGCAAAATGTGCAATTGAAACATGCATGAAGAGTGATAGAAGATGGTTTAGCTAAAAAGGAAGGTAACTTATCTAAATAGTCAGTTATAGGCTATATTAATCATTAACAGAAAGATTCAATAAAACTACCCAAAATCTTAAACAAAAATAAGGGAATATTTGCTTATGGTACTTGAAAATGATTGAAAAAAATTCAAACATAATGATTACTTAAGATTAAAAGGATAATAGAACATCTAACTAGGGTTTTTAAAATACCCCTCTTACTATGAACAAAGGAAGAACTTTGAATGCTCTAGTTAGAAGTCCTACAAATAATACTGAGGTATTTTGGCTAGAACATTTTGGCGTTGTTTGTAGAGCGATACATTTCTTTTTTACCTTATGTTGCTTAAGCCTCTCTAATTCGCCTTCAAATTCATCAAAGGAAAGAGTGTATCTGGTTGAGACTATTCCTCTTCCTCGCCCTCGTAGTGTTGTCATTGCAAGCAAGAAAACCAAGGTTTAGTTTGGTTCCAAAACCAAATTGTGGTCTCCACACGTGGCATGTGTGTCTGTGTTTACAATTTCAACTTTAAAAGTGTAGCTTTAGTGGACACCTTTGTTGCAAGCTTTTGATGTCACAACAAATCATTCAACCAAACAATTCTCACCCTAGCATTCAACCAAAAAACTCATTCCACTCCATTTTTCTACATTCACATTAATGTTTTGATGCACAAATAAATCAATTGTCCAAGTGGTGGAAGTACATTACATTTTGAATTCTAAAAATCTAAACTAAAAACACTTGGATTATTCAAGCCATTAAATTGGAACTGATGTTCGGTGCATGAGCTGCAATGAAATCAGTGTAGAGAAATTAAATCAACGATGATTTGTAATCTTTAAGTGATCTGATTGAGATTTTAATCCTTGTTATGATTGGGACATGCATGTGACGTTTGTAAACCTCATTACGACTTTGATCAGGATTTAGTCCTCATCACTATTGGGACATGCACGCAAGATTTTGTACACCTCATTGTAACTATAATAAGGATTTAAATCCTCATCACGACTAAGATATATATATATATATATATTAATTAAGTGTAGCAAAAATATGTAAGATATCAAGTTGTTCCAATTTATTAAATATTGTTGATTATAAACATTACAAATATATATTTTTATTTAATCATATCATAATTTTAGCAGCATTAGTTATCAATAATCTAATTTTAAATATAAAAATCACTATGAGATGTAGATGGACCAAAATAAATGGGTTGGGACCGTAGAGAAAAAAGGAGGCAATGAAGTCCAATGATGATAAAGAAATAAATTGAAGTATAGCATTAGCGTGATAGAATTATTGAGAAGCAAGAAGGGATGCTTGGCCTTGTGGGTATAATTCGGATAAGATAGGTAGTTCTAAATATTCTTACTTTTTTTTTTAATTTTCTAAATTTTTTGAATGGATTTAGAGTAAGTTAATGTATGCTTATGTTGAATTTGAGATTATTGAAATTGCACTTGATTAATTTGAGTAATTATATGTAAGAACATTTACATTATGTTATATTGGATGATTTGAGGTTAATTATGTGGGATGATAGGTAGAACTTATTAGTAGTTTGTAGTATTAAGTAAAAAAAATTAATGAAAAATATTTTTTTGTTTCACTGAAGGTTTAAGACATTAATTATTGAGGAAGTTGAGACATGGTTCTTGCACCACACATATATTTGGTTGTATAGTTAATTATTCAATGAATATTTCTGGACTTATTGAGCTAAGATTTGTGTTTGGACTAAAATTATTTAAAATGAGAATGAGTAAAATGGTAGTTTGTAGTGAGACACGTTTACTACAAGTTTTTTAACAAGACATATTTTTCTTGTGTTTTCTACGTTATTTTCTATTGTGATTATACTACATGAGCATGTGACATTGTAGGTCGAAGAAAGGGTTTATGGATGAATATAGAAAATGTGTATTGTAAATAGACATGTATACATGCTAATGTTGAAATTTCTTAAATACTTTAACTTTGTAAATCCTTATAAAATGTGATCTAAGTGTGTGTATGTATTACATATGTATATAACTTTTTTTGTTATTGTAATTTATACATTAACATATAACATTGCATGTCTACAAAGAATTTTCTAGATGAGCACGAGAAGTTTATGTTGTGTGAATAGGTATGCATACATGCTTATATTGAAATTTGTTAATTATAAATCCAACATGATGTTTTTTCCAACTTGACACTTGTTGGTCAGATTCCAACATATGGTTGATTTCTAGTTTTAACTGAAAGTTCTACGCATGAACCTTAGGTTCTAGAACTATTTTTCTTGTTTTATATAACTTATAAAAACATTGCAAGTTGGAATTCTATACACTCTTAATTTGTCATGTCCTAAGAAACTTAAAAGGAGCAGGTTGAAACTCCACATTTTAGGTATAGTCATGGTGTTATTGGACTTTCCCTACTTCAAATTGTTAATCTAATAATGATGATGTTGTACCACTTTATGAAATTTATTGTAGGATGAAAAATGGTGGTGGAACTTGTTAGAGATGATAAAAGGGTAAGGAAGACAATGACCTATATAGGACATGTTCAACATAGAGGAAAAAAAACATATAAAAAAACAAATTCTCATTGATTCGTAGAATTAGTACATATATGTTCAACTTATTTTTTATTGGTTTCTAAAAATATCTATTTGAAAAATAAGCATTTAATTTTGAGAGATAGTTGCAATTGTGTTTACATAGTCCTTGGACATGATAATTTTATCGATGAAGTTCAATTATGCCTATTAAACAAAAAGATGTCTGGGAAATAGACTCAATTGGGTGCAACATGTCTTTGTATTTGAATTCAATGAATTAGGCTAGCAGTATAATATAGTGCAATATAATATAAAGCATAAATACATATTTAGTTACGTGTTATACATTTAACTCCCAACCCCAACTCCTAAACTTGGTTCGCAAATGTAATCATGCTCAAGTTGTTATAATCAACCCTACTCTATATAAGATATCAATTTTCTATTATTGAGTCCTAACATGTCTAGTGGATATAATCCCTCCCTTCCCCTAAATAAAATTACAATAAGCTTTATTAAGGGCAACTTGAATGTCCAACAAAAGCTTTATAGTTAGAAAGTGACCTTTGATGTCAATTTCATCAATGAAACCTGATACATACTTTACTTACTACTACATTTAATTTCTTACTTTATTAAATTTTCTTCTAGGAACACATGAAAACTATAAGAGTTATTTCAAATCTTTATGAAAACTATTCAAATCTACAATAGGTGAATCTTTAAGAGTGGAAGTCACATAACAAAATGAACGAACTTGGTTTTGGTGATGTTGAGTGAAGAAAACACTAAAAAAGAGTGAAATGAAGAAGCGGAAGAAAGGAAGCATGAACCACAACCGCAGAGGAGTAACCACAAACACAAAGAATCCAGGCCACCCGCTATCGGGCCGCTATCGGACCACCCAAAATATATAGTCCCACGCACGAGCTTCTATCTATCACTCTCGGCGTGAGGGGGGTGTGTTGGAGATCCCACATCGACTAGAGATTA
>Ga0123342_1004287_pt1 | contig 21886 bp, 18 predicted proteins | sample Turbeawhitnodule_FD_89960 | JGI IMG/M metagenome (GOLD analysis project Ga0123342, IMG submission 89960) | Root nodule microbial communities of legume samples collected from Mexico - Turtle bean Mexico white nodule | ecosystem: Host-associated > Plants > Roots > Nodule | place: Mexico: Nepantla...
AATAAATTCAAAAACTCCCCCCAAATTCAAATGAAAGTGGCGCCTAAACCAAGTCATGAGGAAGGTGTGATCTCTTCTCTCACTTTGGCACCTCCTTATTTACTCCTACACCTATCTACTAACACACCCCCCTTCTTAAGACTCCTAACTAAAGACTAAAAGATGCTTTAACAATAGAGGTTTCTAATGTGACTAATAGGGAGTCGCACTTCGCTAACAGGCTCTGCGCGCCCATCTCTTTTGCCAATAGCATGCCTGTGATCAGGGCTTCGTACTCCGCTTGATTGTTGCTTGCCTTGAAGGCGAACCGTAGAGCCTGCTCGATCAGCAGCCTGTTCGGTCCCTCCAAGATAACACCGGCCCCGCTGCCTTGTTGGTTAGAGGACCCATCTACAGAGAGCACCCACCAGAAGTTGGCTTCCTCTTGGTGTGCACCTGGCGAGGAGAGTTCCACCACGAAGTCTGCGTAGACCTAGCCTTTGATAGGGCCTCTAGGCTCATATTGAATATCGAACTCATATAGTTCCATCCATCGCCCAACGCAGACTGAACTGATTGTCCGGTCAGTCACCGCAAAATGCAGGCAAAGTGGTGTGCTTGGCTGCGGTTTGCACAAGACTGGAGGGCTAGCCAGGTATTCCTTCAGCTTGAGGAACGCCTCTTCACACTCTTGGGTCCATACGAACCTGTTGTTCCTCCTTATGTACTAGAAGTAGGGGTGACCCTTGTCTCCTTCAGCTGATACTAATCTAGACAGGGCGGCCATGCGCCCTGTCAACTGTTGTACTTCCTTCACTGAACTCGGGCTTCTCATCGCCAAAATTGTAGTGCACTTCTCTGGGTTCGCTTCTATCCTACGCTCGATGAGCAAGAAACTTAGAAACTTTCCTGCTTCTACCCCAAACACGCACTTCTCAGGGTTCAGCTTCAGTTTGTACTTAGCTATTGTCGTAAATAGCTCTTCCAAGTTAGCAACGTGCTGCTCTTTCACCTGCGAGGTCACTACCATGTCATCCACGTAGGCTTTCACGTTTCGCCATATGATGGGCCCGAGCACTCTGTCCATCAGCCTCTGGTAAGTTGCACCTGCGTTCTTCAACCCGAAGGGCATAACCGTGTAACAGTAGCAAGACAACTCAGTCATGACTGTTGTCTTGCATTCGTCCCTGGGATGCATCTTAATCTGGTTATACCAGAAAAGGCATCCAGGAAGTTGAGCATGTTGCAACCCGAGGTGCTGTATACCAACACGTCAATGCTTGACAGAGGGTAAAAGTTCTTTGGGCACACCTTGTTGAGGTCCGTGAAGTCAACACACATTCTCCACTTCTCATTGGCCTTTTGCACCAAGACCACGTTCGCCAACCACCCCGGGTACTGGATCTCCCTGATGTGGCCAGCACTCAGCAGCTTCTGCGTCTCTTCCCTGATGACCTGACGCCTCTCTTCATTAAACTTCCTTCGTCTCTGACGGACAAGTCGAACCTTGGGGTCCATGGTCAGGTGGTGACACAGGAAGTCTGGGTCTATCCCCGACATGTCCGAAGCAGACCATGTGAAGGCATCCAAGTGTCGTGCTATGACCTTGGCAATCTGATCTTGCGCCGTTTGGTTGAGAGCGCTGCCAAGCTTGAAAACTTTTCCTCCAATATCTCTTTCCCATACATCACCGGCCGATTCAGGTCGCCTCTCCCGGGCGATCTCAGCGCGGGTGATCTCTGCTTTGGCGTCTCGTTCTTCACTTGGTTCCCGTGTGGTGACAGTGGGTACCCCTCTCTGCGCTCGCCCCTCCCGGGCGATCTCTCCTGCGTGCGGTGCACGTGTAGTGACGATGAACACCCATCTCTTCGTTTTGAGGTTGTTCTCATAGCACCTCTTGGCCTCCTTCTGATTTGACTTGATGGTAATCACCTTTCCTCCCAAGTCAGGCAACTTCATCTTCATGTTCTTTTTCGATGATACCGCCCCCAGCCTGTTTAGCGTATGTCTACCTAGCAGTATGTTATAAGCAGAGGGGACATTGACGAAGAGGTACCTGATGTTATCCGTACGGGACGCGGTACCATTTGTGAAGGTGGTCCTCAGCTCTAAGTGCCCACGCACTTCCACCTGGTCTCCCGTGAAACCGTACAGGCAGCCAGTATAAGGCCTTAGCATGTCAGGGGACAACTGCAGCTTGTTGAAAGTCGTCCAGAACATCACGTCTGCCGAGCTTCCTTGATCCACCAGTACACGGTGCACCTTCCTCCCAACGGTTACTACTGAGATCACCACTGCATCATTGTCGTGGGGGACGACATCTCGGAGGTCGGCCTTGGTGAAGACAAGTTCAACGTTAAAGGCATCGTATGCCCTTTGTGCTTCTACCGACATCATTGCTCGTGCATACTTCTTCCGCTGAGAAGCGGTGCACCCTCCTCCTGAAAAACCTCCCGAAATGGTGTGGATTTCGCCATGCACTGGGATTTCACCATGCACGGGGATTTCATGCCCCTGGTCACCCCTATCACCGCCACGTCCTGGGCACCATGTGTTTCCTGCAAGTAATCCCTCAGGAAGTCGTTCTTCACCAACTCGTCCAGCTGGTGTCCCAACGCCAAACAATTGCGTATGGGGTGGCCGAACGCTTGGTGGAATTCACACCAGGCGTACTTGTTGGGTCCGAGCTTCTTGTCGGTCTTGGGGGGTATCCTCAGTCTTTCTACTATGTTGGGGATAGCGATGAGGTCCTTTAACTCTACCACAAAGTTGTGCCTTGGTGGCACGTTCTCCCTTGCACGCCCCCTAGTTTGGGGCTTCCTGGGTTGCTAGGGCTGCTACTTCACCGGGGTCTTCTTCTCTATCGTTGCCTCATGTACCCTTAGGGGTTGAGGGCAACCTGGTGCGCGTGGGTGCGTGGGAAAAACGCACGTGCGCTTCTCATTAACTTGTCCTTCTACAACAATGTGAGCCACCGCACGACTCCTTATCTCAGCGAAAGTTTGGGGCGGTTCCTGATGAGTGATTCGCTGAAAGGTCCTTTAGCTCACGTGCCCAGTGATCGTCGTCTGACCACTCTTCGGCCCTTTGGCTCACGTGCCTCGCGAGACACTGGCCCACGCCACTCGCGGGACCCACCTTATGCGGGCCCACCATTACTAGCGGTCAAACTACGCTCGAGGACTGGTCGGTACAGGCTTGTATCTAGAACTTACCCATATGAACTTCCAAAGCTTCATGAACATAAGTTTACTTCACATACCCCACCTCGCAATATTTTATATATGAACAAACTAACTATGTTATTTGCAAGAGTTCTAAATTGGAGGTCAAATTCTCTCCAACTTGGGGGGCATGATACAATCCAAGTAGCCAAGAAGATGGCCAAGAACTCAAGAGACAATTCACACTCTGAGCAGTCATCTCAGCAATTAAGTCAAGGCCCCACCAAATATCAGACGGACCTCAGTAGAAGAAGAACTTGACATAGACCAGAACATCAATGATTCTTTCTTCTGGTCTTCTTAAAAGACAAAAACATGTTTGTAAATAATTTGGGCTCACTTTTGGGGTCCAAATAGCAAAATAGGCTAAAGTAGGTTCACATAGCATAAAATGGAGTGTACTTAGCGAAATGGGTTTGTACCAAACCCATTTTTTCATGACAAGACACCTAGAATTAGGGTTTTTAACCTACCTTCTAGAAGTCCTAAAGGTGCGGTTTTGACCATGGTCAACACCCTAGGCAACCCCTCTCCCTTGCCATTTCTACCCTGCACCCATCTTGCCCACCAAGGAACCCCTTCCTATAAATATGGTGTCTTGCCTCATGTATTTTCACTTAGATTTTGAATATAGTAAGAGACCATTCAGTTAGATTCTGCAATATTAGGAAATTTTCTATTCCATAAGGTGTAATGAAATGGGTTCCTAAGGTTTCTAAGGTTCCTACTAACATCATGGGACCCAAATTTATAAAGGGACCAAATCATGCTTCTTAACCTTTTCTTGTAGGGATCTTTGGCAACCAAGAATTACCTTTGAGTTTGAAGAATTCCTGTCAAAGGGAAAAACGTCAAGAGTAAAGTCAATCTTTGTTCCTACACTTTTCATTTGCATATGTCTTGCAAAGGTCTTTGAAAGTCAAGAGTCATCCTAGGCACATGCATAATGGTTGCTCAAAAAGAGAATCTTCAAGAATAAAGAGAGTGAATCTTTTGGGGTTCTCTTTGCTAAAGTATGAACAAATTGCATACTGCACTTTTCATCACTTTAAAAGGTGATTACTTGGTTCTGGAAAATATTCTTTTTGCTGTCACAGAAAACAAACAGTTGAAAATACAAAACAACCAGTTGTTCTACCTTTGACACCTTTGAATGAAGCTGTTATAATTGCTTATGAATGGTTAAACATGTTTATGCTTTTCAAAGGCAGTTGTTGGTTAAATATGCAATATGTTCAGAATCTGGTCATAAGGGTATATGTCTGTTTTTTTCTTGGAAGTTCAGTGCTTTTTATGAGTGGCTATCACATTGGTGTTCATGGGGTCAATGGAATTTTTATTGAGGAAACTTCAAGAATAAAGAGTCTGATCTGGAGTTGTTGATGGCTTATGACTGTGGAATCGTCTATTCATGTTGTATTTAATGAGAATAACCATGCAGAACAGTAATCTATGAAGAATTGTGCAGAAGAAGATGAGCAAAACATCTTTCTGAAGAATCTAGAAACCTGTCCAGAAAAGCGACCGATTGATTCTGCGAAACAATCGGTTGAAATTTTGCAACAGGATGAACCTTCCAAAGAATAGAAGATTCTTGATTTGATTATAAGCATGAAAACTGAATCCATGGCTCTGTGAGATGGTTTTACAAATCGTCTTTCAAAACTTCATGAAAGCAATACTTTGACGTCTCCTCAAGCATTTGAAATTGATGTTTCAGGTCAAAGGGAAAGGGTCGAGATATTAAATGCAATCTTGAAGGGTGAGAGGACTGAAGAAAACATTGACTTTGATTATATAGCCTTCTTATGTGAAGATTACACTGGTTTGGATCTCTTTGACTTGTGCAAGAAAGCGACATTTTTCTTTCATTTAGAAAACTACTGGATGGAGAAAAGAAAGAGGGAGAAATTGTGGTTTCTTGGGCTCTATGGTGCTTTATTTTTTTGTAAATTTTGTTGCTGCCATAAACTTTGATACCCTACAGATTTGTTGCTACAATGGTGCTGCTACACACACTGGTTTTCTAGTTTATTATGTTATTGTTATATGCTGGTTTTCAATGCTGTAAAACACTTATGCAAACAGGTTATTATGTTTTTATCTCTTTCTTCATTCTATTTGTGAAGACAAATAGGGGGAGAAGGTGTTGGTTTCTGTGTTGGTATGTTGCTACTGCAAACTTTGATTTAAAGTTTTAATTCTGCTTAAAACTGTTTCTGTTGCTACACTCATTGGTTTGGCACTATTTTTGGTTGGTTTTTCTACTCTTTCGGTAATGCAAAAATCTAGTTTGTGTGCCTTGGTAACCTGCTGTTATATATGCTTTGTGTTTGCATAGTTTCTGTTTTGCAGGTTCTGGTTCAGATTCAAACAGATCAACACAAGCAACCAGGGATTTGTCTTCACCAAATAGGGGGAGATTGTTGATCAAGGATGATCTTGAAGCTTTGATGTCTCCAAATCCATGGTGTTTGATGGAAGACTGGAGTTGCTGCTTGTGTGAGTGGGATCTGGGTAGATTAATGTGTAATCCATTCTTTGTTTGAATCTAAAACAAATTTGGAATCAAAACCTTTTTAAAAAAGATTGTTTTATAAAGAAGTGGAAAAACAACTAGTTGTTTTATCGTTTCAATCGATTGTTTGACACTTAGAGATTTTTGAAAAGGGTTTGAAGTTGTTTGAATTGGTTGACTTTGTTGTCAAACCAATTCTATCAGTTGTTTTGAGAATTCAACCGATTGTTTGTTGAAAATCCATAACATAATTTTTGTTATGTTTGCAAATCAACTTTAAATGTTTTCTAACTGAATAGGCTCCTGCTTTAAATGTTTTTAACAAAATTTTGGAGTATTTAAAAAGGTTGTTATACACTCTTAAAGTTTGAGAACAATTTTTAGACATTTGTGAAAGTGTGAAAACAGATTTGAGTTTTCAAGATTTGCATTCAAGCTTTTGGGTTTTCTCAAAGAAGTGGAATATGATTGCTGTAATCTTTTAATTTCTCATCAGGTGTAATCCTTTCTGTATCTCTTGTATTTCTGAATATTGTTGTGTAAGTGCAGAATCAGAGGGTGTTCTGATTTCTGTGGTGATTGAGTGCCAAAGGAAGTGTGTGACTTGAGGTGTTCAAGGTCAGTTCTTTGGTGGTGTGTTGTTAATCTGAATTTTAATTGCATAGTAGATACCCAGTGGTTTTTGGGAACTAGATGTAGTTTTTGGGATAAGAGTGAACCAGTATAAATTGCTTGTGTGCTTTTCTCTTGCCTTGAAATCATTTAAATTATGCTTTTATGTTCTTTTTAACTTTGCTGATAAAAACAACCAGTTGAATTCCAAAAACAACCGGTTGATTTTTTAATAATCAACTTAAACAATTTTGTTTGATTGCTTTCTAGATTTCTATATATGTGATTCTACATTGAACTTCATTATATCTTCAAAGTTTGCGAAAATATTTCATAAACAATTTATCCCCTCTCTTGTTTGAGGCCATATATTCTAACAATATGTAGAGAGGGCAAGCAAATATGTAGTGATGAGTCGTCGGACCCAGATGGGCCATTATGCTTTTTCTATGATACCCTTTTTACCAAAATTTTGTTGTGTCTTCACCTCTTAATTTTTGAAAAAGAGTTGTTGATCGAGCTCAACGCGACAACTGCCCAACTACATTCGAACAACTGGGCATTAATTTGAGGCTTCAATATTTGATGTTCTCAACTCATTTGAGGCTTCATTATTTTATGTTTCCAGCTAGACATTTCGCCGACTGTGGAAGTGTTCTTTTACTTTTTTGAATTCAAACAATTTGGTTGGCAATTGTGGACTTCTTTAATCCTGGCAAAGAGAAGATTGACCTATCTAGCAAGATTGAAAGTTTGAAGAAAGAGACGGGAGAGGAGATAAGTCGTAAATAGGGTGAGTTCTCCAAGATGGTAAATTCCCTGAAGGATGACGCGACCCAATCATTCATTGTTGGGTTTGAAACCGCCTTGGAGCAGACAACCATTGTCTATCCCACGGTGGACTTCTCCGAGCAAAACTCATGCAAAAGTATTGTTTTTGGGAAACTAGTGGAGGACTCCTAATTCTAAGATTATGAACCATATTTTATTCATATGCATACATTCAAAATATCAGAACTTATTAATGATTTTGTTTATCCTTCTAAAATGTGTATTTAATGTTTGAACTCAAACAATCTCACGAATGTTTAACATTTTATGTAGCTTAAGCCCATGACTCCCCTTTAAGTGTGCTTTATTATGAAGTTCATATTTTTGCCCATAAAATATAAATGCATGCCAAAAATACCTTACCGAATAAATTTGCTTTGCGTGCCAAATGCAGCATAGCTGAACAGATTACGAATTTACCAACCTGAGTTAGATGAAACGTATAAAGCGACGAGAATAGCTATTAGAAAACAAGCTAGATCTTCGATGGATGGCGCCCTCCAGGGTCAGCCAAATCACTCGCTGTTTTAACTTAACTTGTACCATTGCTTATCTCGACATTTATAGCACACATTTTGCAAGCAATCTTACCTTATGGTTCAGCTGAAATGGTATGACGCAATTGTCATTATCGAGATAGTTTGGACTCATGCTCGACCAATCGATGATCATTGAAGACGCTCATCCCCGAGTTAGGTTGTCTTACAATGCGTCTACTCAGGTAACTATGTCTCCTACGAGTTAGGTCATCTTGCAGTGCGCCTACTCGCGTAACTATGTTTGTTCCGAGTTAGGTCGTCTTATAGTGCGCCTACTTGGATAACTATATCTGTTCCGAGTTAAGTCGTCTTACAATACGACTAATCGGGTAACTATGTATGTTTCGAGTTAGGTCATCTAACAGTGCGCCTACTCGAGTAACTATGTCTGTTCCGAGTTAGATCGTCTTACAATGCGACTAACCAGAGTAGCTGTAACTGGTTGTAGATTTCCAAAAAGTTTATTTAAGGGAGACCTCATTAAAAGACCCCATTTAGTGGAAAAAAAGTGTCATCAAACGAAACAAGAAACTTTAGAATGTCTGAGCACACATTATAAAAAAATTGTTAAGTGAAATAAAACCTAAGGCTTGTTGCATTCCACGTTCAGATATTTTTCCAGATCAAGAGTAAAGTAATATCAAGGTAATACGAACGAAGGTATTCACAGATAAAGATTATTTCAAACGCAAACAAAGGGGGTAAAACGCATTGAAGATGCATATATGAATTTCCTATTTGAGCGTCTATCAGAAAAAAGATGAATAATGCATGAATTAAAAAATATCTAAGTCCAAAATCAAGTCTCAATTGATAGATTTCATATATATGGAGAAAGTATTTGAAAATCAAATACATGTCAAAGACGAAAAGATCTCATAAAAGCCAATATTTCTATATTTAGTGTCTAGCACAAGAAAGTTGATGAATAGTGCAAAAGAAAAAAAATTTGAGTAAGAATTAATTAGAGTTTCAACATTCGAATTAAATATTGATAAATAAATATTTTGAAATGTAAATACTGACTCAAGAACGCATAAATTGCTTTAGAGCATAAGTTCCTTTTAAGCATCTATGTTTGGGAATGCATAAGATGGGGTTCTATATACAAACCATGTTTGGAAAGAATGTTTGGGAATGACAAATATTTTTTATGAAAATCCTCTTAGAAGGTGGAAACCTTTAGGAGATGTTTGAAAATCATCCCTAAATTTCTTTAACAAAGATGGTGAGTAGGTAGAAACCTTTGGTAATGAAAAAGAGAAGGAAGAAGTATACCTTGAAGGCGCAGTTATTTTTGTGTGGGCTAACAAGATGAAACCTGTTTGACTTTCCTCACCTTTTTCATTTTCTCTTTTGGCTTTTGTTTTAATTTGGTCTTGATTTACCTCTTGTAACATTATGGTTCTTTTATTTGGGAACATTGCATCTAATTGTCCCTAAAAAAGAAACATGATAGTTAAGGAAGGGGTTGTCATGAGTGATCATAGCTCACAAAGGTCTAAGTCCCCTACCCCTTCTAGATCCCCAAGTGAGGAAGAAAATGAGATTCCATGTGAAGGAGACTTATTAGTATTGAGGCGCATGCTAGGCCAAGTTTTAAAACCTTTTGATGAAAGTCAAAGGGAAAACATTTTCCACACTAGGTGCCTCATTAATGATAAGTTGTGTTCCTTGATTGTGGATGAGGGGAGTTGTGAAAATGTGGCAAGCACAAGAGTGGTAGACAAGTTTGGGTTATCCACCATCTCTCACACAAAGCCCTACAAGCTTCAATGGCTTAGTAAAGAGGGGTAATCTTTGGTCAATAAACAAGTCCTCCTAGCTTTCTCAATTGGAAAATATAAGGATGAGGTCTTGTGTGATGTTGTACCTATGGAAGCCACACATATTCTTCTAGGAAGGCCATGGCAATTTGATAAAAAGACTTTACATGATGGCCTTACTAACAACATTTCTTTTACCTTCCATGGGCACAAGATCACCTTAAAATCTCTTTCTCCAAGAAAGGTCCATGAGGACTAAATAAAAATGAAAAACAAAAGAGAAAATGAAAAAGAGAAAGAAAGAAAAGATAAATCGAGTCACAAAATATCATCTTCTACAACTAAATCAATCATGTTGACTCGTGCCATGCTACCAACTGCACCTCCAAGGTTTCATTCTTCTTTGTCTTTTTCCTTACCAAATAAATCTAATTACTTGACATCTTGGACAAAGAAATTTTGGAATGGACATCAAACACCTCCTAAGGGTTCTCACATTTTAAGAGGATTTTAATCGCCAAGTTCTTTCATCCCCAAATCTTCTTTTCCAACATGGCTTGTAAGAAGCGCTTACCCTTTTGAACTCCCCAAGCTTAAAGAACATAAGGTTGTTTCACATTCCACACCTTGCACTATCTTATATGAGAACAAACTAACTATGTTATCTACATGAGTTCTAACTTCGAGGTCGAATTCTCTTAAACCTGAAAGGCATGATGCAAACCAATCCAATAAGGAGATGACCAAGGATACATACTATGAGAATTCATCTCAACAATCAAGTGAAGACCTCACCAAGGATTTAGCAGACCTCACTAGAGGAAGAAATGGACACAAACCAGAGCATCTAATGTTCTTCTTGTTGATCTTCTTAAAGAATAAAACAAGTTGTAAATAAATTAGCCACTTGAGGGGTCCAAATAACAAGATAGGATAGAATAGGTGCCGTTAGCATAAATAGGAGTGCTCATAAAGAAATGGGCTTGATCCAAGCCCACTTTTTCAAGAATGCATCTTGAATTAGGGTTTGTGACCTAGTTTCTAGAAGAATGAGCTTTAGGTGCGGTTTTGACTTAATTTAAAGACCTAGGCCGCCCCTTTTGCTCCTTTCCCATCCTACCCTTCATTCTTGTTCTCCAAGGCTCCTTCACTTATAAATAGGATGCCTACCTCATTGTATTTTAGATGTGGAATTTTGAGAAGCAAAGAAACTCTGCACAATTTGTGTAAGCTTATAGTGAGGCTTGTTTCCTCTTTGCATGGTCTTATCTTGAAGAGTGTGAGGCTCTCAAGTGGCGGCCCTTCCACCCATCTTAGTGGCCTCCACACCCCAAGTGGCGTGATCATCCTCACCATCCTTTCCCTAAGTTTCTTCTTGATTTCATATATTGTTCCTTGAATTGTGCTATCGGGTTTTGGCTCATTTATTGAGTATGGATCATCATTTGGTTTGGCAATGGCCACCATTGATGCTTACCATGTTCCCATTTCATTTCCACATTTGCATTCTATATTCACCATATCTTGTTTTTCCATCTTTGCCTTTGTGAAGTGAACCTTCACACTTACTTAACCATTTGGTTAAGTTCGAGTCCAGTGGGAATCTCCCTTAGGTCCTCACCATTAATTGCTAGAATCTCAATCCTAAGTAAAATGTCACATCTAAAAATGGCTAAATTTAAAATCAACTCACATCAATTGGTATTGTCTATTGTAGATTCTTGATATGGTCTGATGGGTCTTTTCTTTAGATGTTATCCTTTTAATCTTTTAGTCATTTATCCAATGTTAAGTTCATGATAGGATCGTTTTATGGTCTTCTTGGTTCGTCTAACAATCTTTTCTATTATATCATGTAATGTGTTTCAAGACAGTTAGTCTTGCTCTTCTTCTTTAATATTTTTGTCTAAGCTTTTATTGCACATAAGTGAACTTTGTTATACCACAATACACCTTATAGTGTTTTTTATCATCAGAACACAAAGACACTCATATCATGAGATCATCTAGCGACTTAACAATTTTTGTGTCATATATATGAGGGTTGGATCATTTGACGTTATGAGCATGTGCGATTGTTTTGTTCAACAACCTTTTCTATTGTCATATCGTCTAGTAAGTCTTGTTCATCTACTCTATTGTTTTTGTCTTAACTTATATTGCACATGAGTGAGCTTTGTTATATCGCAACACCTTATAATGTTTGTTATCATAAAAAAATATAGACGCTCATATCATGAGATCATCTTATGGGTATTAGATTATCTACTGACTTAACAAATCCTTGTAAACAACATCGAGTAGGGGAAGGGTGTACTAGTTTTGTTCTAAGCGAACCTATTAGACTTGGAGAATAAAGTCAAGTCATGCTTCCTATAAGAGCTAAGACAAGTTGATTTTGATGATGATGTTGTTTGAAGAGATGGTGTTGAAGATGTGTTACTTGTTACATTTTTTATTGCATGTGTTTGTGTGTCTTGCACACAAAGTAAATCACAACTATTCAACTTTAGCACACAACCTTAATCATAAAACTTGTTTTGAAAGGTTAACTTTTTTAGAAAGGTTTTAATTCTAGTTTAATTGATTAAGCTTCTATGTAATCAATTAGTTTGATCTTGATGTGTCTCTAGATTAATAAGAACAAAATAATCGATTATCATTTTTTATAATGTATTAAAGCATAGAACAAACATATATGTTTTTAACTAGTCTGAAGATATTTGATTAACAAGCTTAAAAATAGACTGATATGTTCTTAATTATTTTGAAAATTGATAAAGAAAAATAATAATTGATTAAATGGTAACATAATCAATTAAAATGGTGAACATATTTCTCTTAAACTCACTTTATTCCATGAATAATTGATTAAAAACTTAAGATAATCAATTAAATGTACCAAAAAAATTTAAATAACATTTTGAAAACTTTATAAGTGGAACCTTTGATTCAATCTTTGAATAACTTTTATCAAATATTACAAAAAGCGATCTTAAATGTTTAGACTGATAAAAATTGAGTTGTTCTCGCATTATTTTGAGAGTGCAGTAAAGAATCATTTAAGTAATCTTTCCGCTCTCTTGGTTTTCTTAAAGAATTCAAAAGACTAAGTGTTAGTGTTGAAAATTTCCTTGTCGTTGCTTCTATTATGTATTTGATAACTTCTTTATATTATTGAGTTGTTGTAATAATCCCGTATTGATTCTTCTTGAAGGTTTTCAAGAGTTATTTGTTGTATTCCACTTGGTGTGATCTAAGGGTAGAACATATCTTCCTTGAGTGTGTTCAAGAGTTCATTTTCTTGATTTTTATTTTATATATGTTTCGCATGTGTTGAGAGCTTGTAATAGACATATAAAGATAGTGAATTTCGGTTTTTCTAAGCTTGAATAGTTAAGACTTGACGTAGGATCTATTTTGATTTGAACTAGTATGAATCTTATTGTGTAATCTCTCTCATTCTATTTTGTGTGTGATCTTTGTCCATCTTGATTCCTTAATTAATTACATTTAATTTTTAATTAGACTTTTTTTCAAATTATTTTAGGAAGGAGTTAATCTTCTCAAGAAAGTTTTGAAAACCAATTAAGCTCTCCACTTGGTTTAACTTAGCCTTAATTTCTTCTCCAACACTACTTACATTACTCCAATTTGATTCGTGATCTACCATTAAACATATCTTAGCTTCTTCATCACTAAAGCTTATGCTACTACATGAGCTTAGATCATGGGCCTCTGAAACCACATACACCTTCTTCTTCATCGATTTCTTGAATTTTCTTTCATCAACCTATTTTTCATGTTAAACAAAGGACAATTAGCTTTAACACTATAATGACTAATTACTTTTTGTCTTTAAATTAGTTGTTATTAAATGATTTTTTTGTAGTGTAATATGACTAATTCCCATATTAAAAATATTTGTATGTTGATAAACATGGCTAATCTTGATGTGTTCCTCAATTTTTATGTTGTGCTTGTTCTTATTTTTGTTCTTGTTTCTCATGAACCTTGAAAACTTCTTTACCGATACGTTCAGATTCAAACAATACACTACAAGAAAATTATTAAATAGAAATCGATTTTAGAGACAATAAGTTGCTATATTGACTAATTAGATACTGTTTTATAGACTAAAAAAGTTATTGGTATATAAATTACTTTCTAAATTGGTATCTAATTAGCTACCAAGTTTTTAGCTACCAACTTTAGAATCTAAATAATTGGTAGCTAAAACCTTGGTAGTTAATTAGATACCAATGTAGAAGTTATTTATCAAGAATAAAAATTAATTTAGATACCAATAATTTTTTTAGTCTCTAAAATAGTATCCAATTTAGTCAATATAACAAATAATTGTTTTTGGTCCCTAAAATTGGTTTCTATTTAATAATTTTCTAGTAGTGATATAAATTTTGTTGTTCCTCTTTTGTCTCATGATCTACTATAGTTTTGAATGTTATGTCGTTTCTATTCTTGGTAGAGGGGTTTTCATTTTCTTTCAACTTTTCAAATTCTTACTCATGCTCCTTCAACTTGCCAAAAAGGCTTTCTATACTCATTGTTGTGAGGTATCTTGATTAAGAGATAGTTGTTACCTTTGACTACTAAGTTCTATTCAAGGATTTCAGAATCTTTATATAACATCAAAGCTTTTTCCAAGATACAAGATTATTCATTATATGAGTGAATCTTTTCTTCGCACCATAAATGTTTTCATCCAAAGCGTCCTGAACATCCTATATTTTTTAGTGAGGGTGTTCTTTCTTAATTTGTTCACAAGTTTTGTGCAATTATGTGTAACTTCTAGAACATTCCATATCTCTTTAGGACTTCGACTAATAAATACCCTATAAACCTCATTCATTAATAATGCAAAAGATATAATATTATTATCTTAAAAATCATATTGGGGTATCTTATTTTCTTCCATGCTCCAACTGGAGAATTCATTTGGAAGATACTTGTTTTCAACTATTTTAAATTGGAATGAATGTGCCATTACCACAACATCCTAAACTCCCCTATCAACTTATTCAAGAAACATTTTCATGCGAACTTTCCAAAATTGATAAGTTTCCCACACTAACAAATGTGGTCTGTTAATAGAAGCACCCTCAACAAACGTTGGATTGTGATTAGCCAGTTTAGGGTATTTTTTTAATAACTATAAAAAAACTAGCTCGAAGGAAATTCTAGAAATTATAGGCTAAATCACTAACGAAGAGTAAGGGTGAATTGATTTTTTTACACTTTTAAACTATTAACATATTCTTTTCAAAATCTTTCTTCAAACACTTTGTGAGAGAATAAGTTTTCGTGGAATTTAAAAAGACAAGAATCAAGATAAGAATAAAGAGATTGCATAATATCTTTTAGACTAGTTCAAATTCATCCGATCTATATCCAATATCAATCTAAATCTTGAAATGATTGTATCCACTATTCAGAAATGTTCAAATTACAATCACAATACACTTGTGAAACGTGCAATCACACTTCCAAATCATGGAAATAACAATCTCTTAAATAACCCAAAAAGAGATATTACAATACCTTTGCAGAAACCTACTACAAATATACCTATACATGGTAAAACACAAATCAACAAAAGAAACAAGAAAGATATCACCTAATTGTGATGAATATTTCGGATTGAACAAGCAAAACTAAACAAAAATGTTGAATACATAACTTTCTTAAGTGTTTGTGAATGATGTCTCAGAAATGATGTTCTTGATAGTGTTTATATATATGTCAAAAGTTTTGAACTTTGTAAAGTACTTCTTAGGTAGAAACAATCTCAGAAACTATCTATAAAGATGTTTCGGTTTTGACTTAATCGATTATGTTAAGTGATAATAAATTATTGTGTTCTTAGTTGTTTTTAAAAATACAACTGATAATCAATTAATAATTCACTTAATTAATTATGTGAGTGACCATGAAAAACATTCATTAAAGAATAATCAATTATGTTAAGTAATCAATTAAAAGCACAAGCTACTGAATATTTTCTAAACCCTAAACTAAAAACATAATCAATTCTAATAAATATCTAATTCATTAAACGACCAAGCAAGGATTTTTAGAAAATAGAACAAATCAACACCCAGTGATTATATAGAAAGATGATTATTATCATCAAAAGCATGATTTTGAAATAAATTGTGTTGACCTAACTATAATCGATTAATACTAATGATTATTGATTGCCAACCCTATGATAATAGGTCATTACATGATATAATCAATTAAAATGTTCTTGAAACATCTTGTTTAATTTTTTTAGAATGTTTTCGCAAATCACTTAAGATTATATAAGTTTTGATTTATTGAATTTAAATTCTTACATTTCCTATACACAACACACATAATTAAGGAATTACATTTTAACACATAATACTTCAAAGGTTCATAATCAAAACATATTCGATACTTCAATTTGCTTGATCTTGATCATCTTGATCAACAATGTCTCCTTATTTTCCACAGGCCCCCACCATTATTTCCTTCACACGTTCTACAATCAAACATATCCTAAGAACCATCCAAGTATCCAATTTACAATCATATTCATCAAGATAGCCAAACCTACACACAAAGTTGCAAGTTCCATTTCTTCTTGGTGCAAGAACCTTGCATCCCTTTTTGAACTTATCCAAGAACCCTTAGAGAACCCGACACACCCCAATCTGTAGCCTACCCTCACCATTTCAAACCCAAAAAGCCGCTAAAAAGAACCAATTCACATAGGTGTTGTTCTTCTTGGAACACCAAACACGTAGGTAAGTTATTTCCTTCCCATTGGATGATATTTTAATCTTTTATATAGGTACACCAAAATCTACGAAGGTTAATTCTTTTTGGAGATTACAAGGATGCTTTTGGTTAAGCTTTGAATTTTCTTGAATCAAAATTTTATGTCCATAATTGGTCAGCAACTAGGAGGCATAGGAGTGCATTCACACTTGGTTTTCAATAGGTTATGTTCCTTTTAAGTACCTAGGGTTCCTTTATTTAATGATAAGCCAAGGAAATGCTATCTTCAACCAATTGTTGATACTGTACAACAAAATTTTCAAAAGTGGAAAGGAAATACTCTATATTATTACACAATTTTCATGTTTACAACTGGCCAACCAGTTTGCTAAAACTGAGAATAGGTGGATGAGGTGTGTCAGTTGGTAACAGTCTCATAGATACAGGTGTGTCAGTTTAGATCCTCTAATGGACTGGGGATTAGGGTTACCTTCTAGTTTAAACAAAACTATCATGCTTAAACTTGGAGGAGGCATATGCTTGTTGAGGATATAGTTTAGGCTGTGAGTCTTGAGTAGGCGTGGTGGTTATGTTTCTTGTGTCCTTTCTTTTCTTTGGTTTAGCATTGAAAGTAGTATAAATGTGGCCCATGATGATATGAATTGGTAGCTAGGCGATGCCATTAAAATCGGCTTTTAGAATGATATACATAGTTGGAAAGAGCATTGGTGGAATTGTTGCATATTCTACATCACTTTCATAACCAATTAACTTCTAAGGATTCTGATTTCATTGTTAATGGGCAGAGGGGTAATATAGAAGTTATAACTGCTAGAAATGCAATTCTGGCTCAAACTATTCGTAATCATTCATCTAGAATCTTTGCCTGATAAGTAATGACAGAAACAAGCTTGGGATGTTATGTTGTCTTTAAAACAAGCATATGGTGTTTCCACTGTAGTCACTAAATTATATTTTCATAAATGTTCTATTTAAAGCCCTTTTAAAATTGTAACTTCTATTCATCATCGATCACCTTGTTGAAGGGAGAATTTTGTATGATTGTATTCACAAATTTAAATACACAGCCTAAACATGGCCGGTGACTCAGGGGATAGTCATCAAGAAAAGTAATTACTTTCTCTATAAACACCCCTGACGTAAATAGGCAGAACTAAGTCAGCAATACGCTTCCCAGGAAGAGCTAAAAGCCAAGAAGAGCTAAAAATACACAAAAGCTAGGAGGCAAAACAACAACCACCTGTTTTTCCACCATTACCAATTTCTTGGTTGGGAACAATTATTCTGCTTCCCTTAAGAAGCCCCGAACCCCCATTATCATCATCATTCGCAGTGAGTGATTTCTTGGCATGAATCCGATATATCTCAGTTAGAATGGTCAAAAAGCAAGTTTCAACATTAGTGGACTCAAGTGCTGATGTCTCCATAAAGAACAAATTCTCTCTTTGTGCAAACTCCTCTGCATCTTCCATTGGCACTGCTCTAAGGCTTGCCAAATCAGACTTGTTCCCAATTAGCATGATGACAATATTTTGGTCAGCATGGCCTCGCAACTCTTCCAACCACCTTACCATGTGGTCAAACGATTGACGCTTAGTCATGTCATAAACTAACATTGCCCCAACAGCACCTCGATAGTATGCACTGGTAACTGCCCTGTACCTGTAAGAAAGAAAGAGAAATCAATTTCACAGGCTAAACTAAATACCAAATAAAAGCTTCAAATTTGTGAAGTCTATGGCATATGAATTCAATGAAAGATGAAATTCAATCATTCAGGTGGAATTTAAAGAAGACGCAAAGACAATATATGTAAGCAAGCAAAACCAAAAGATGCAGGGATCACTTGCAAGTTGGTAGAAAGTCGAGCTGTATTTCAAGATGTGGTGAATGCATGAAGACGTACCTAATACGGGGGTTACTACCCTAAGTAATTGAGGGGTGGTCTTGAAATGAAGAAAGTTTTCTCATATTTCTTAAGAAAAACTTGAAATGTGTTAGAATATAGTGGAATATTTTTGTGACGGAACCGTACATTCATTCCTTTCTTTTCATTTAAAATATTTGTGTATCACATATATTTGATCTCTATATCTAAGGAAGAACTTTTCGCAACAGTTCCATGACAAAAAGAAATAAGTATTAACAAAACCTACTAGGAAGAGTTACCATATGAGATCAAAATCAATAACTACTTCATCACTGCAGGATCCAGCTAATAATTTTATAAATCTATTGAAGAAGGCAGTACAATACCATAAGTCTCTTCTTTTGAAAACAACCTAACATGTACATTTTATCCACAAATCTGCTCACAAGATACCAAGTGAAGTTTTCTTTATAGCTAAACAAAAAGTGATTTAAACTGATATTCAGGCAGCCACAATCATTCATGCTTTGCATTAAATAAACAAATTTAATTTCGGTATTTCTACTGGTTTTCTTGGTAGAAAGCTCTAAAACTAGTTGGATTAGATCTAAAACTTCATAGTATTGCCGTCCAGTACGCCAAGTGTAGAAATTGAGTCCGTATTGGAAGTATATGTGCACCATAATCATTTTTAATGCATCATAGTGCGGGTGTTACAATTCCCTTGCAAGGTACGGTCTTGAATCCCGTATCAATTATATGAGATTTTAGTGTGGGTTTATAACGTGTTAGACTTTCTTATTATAATGTCTGACTATTGTGCTGTGGTTCTCTCGAGTTTTTCATATTTGATATCCAAGTATGTTCCATTGAGGGCTTTTATGATATGGTTCTTTTATCTATTGTAAGACTAATAACATGAACGAGGCATCATCTGTTAATAAGCAAGATTGAGGAAAGTAAGATTGTTAAAATTATTGTCTTAACCATTCAAGCAGTATTCTTTATGTAGAATAATATCCACTACGATCGACTAAAATGGTACTTCTATGAACCAATGAATGACGATAAAAATGCATATTTAATCAGCTAGTTGCCTGCACGAAATTTTTCTATGGACCCTTAGATGGTAATCAATACACCCAAGCATATATCTTCAAATTTACTCAGTAGCAGCAAACAACTTTTCAAACAAAGTCACATAAAAAAGTTAGAACTTACTAATTTCGAATGTATATGCATTGCTACAGAAAAACTTTTGCACAGAAAAACTGCATAGCTAGGCCCTTTTAGTGGAGTTTTCAAAAACCTGAATTGACATGCTCAAGGACTCTCGGATGATAATCATTAAGCGTTTTCCTTATCCAACAAAAATCATTAAATTGAACTTAACCGTAAGCAAATTTTAATTAACATGTCTTCTATGCAGAGATTATTCCTGTATCATATGATATCCATGATGATAACCTAGAAAATGATTAAATTCCATATACGGTATCTGAATTATGAATTGATCCAATTGAAGCATTCCATAAAAAAATAAAAATGGGTAAATTTTTGTATACCTTTCTTGGCCAGCGGTGTCCCAAATCTGAGATTTGACTGTTTTGTTATCAATGATGAGTGTTTTAGTCTGAAACTCAACCCCAATGGTTGCCTTGGAATCGAGGCTGAATTGGTTCCTTGCAAAGCGTGCAAGAAGTTGAGTTTTGCCAACTGCGGAGTCCCCAATCAACACCACCTTGAACACGTAATCAATCTTTTGGCTGTAATCCCCGTACAAATTCGACATCCTAAAAACAATTCCCTAACCCACATGCATCAAATTCTAATTAACCGCTATATAATGGGATCCTCACTCATCACCATTTGTTTGGTAAAGAAATTGCAAGCAATCAAGACATTTAATTTCAATAAGTAATCAGAAAAAATATTGGAAGATCACAGATACTTGATCGTGAGAACTGGGAGGGCGTGTCGTGATGCAATCGGAGAAAGAAAATGAAGGCAAATTCTTCCTCCTTTCTGGATGTATTTTATTTTTCTTGCGCTACACGGAATATTTCTTTTTTATTATTATATATTCTCATCATTAGCATTGAAATATTACTATTATTAATAAGGTACACTTGTAAAATATATATGTATATATATGTGGGAAATATATATTATTTCGTTTAATATTGAAAATTGAAAAGTTGAAATAGTAATATTCTGTACTTTTATCACTTTGAAATGTAATAATTAAAATTTTCTATTCTTCCTAAATATGAAATGAACTTCCCCAAAGTCTTAAGATTAATTATGTTAGTAAATATGTTGTAGGTGTTCATTATGAATTTATTAGTTAAATATCTTGTGCTATCGATACAGAGTTTAAATTTGAAACTTATAATACTATTATAATTTTTAAGGCATTTGGGTTATATATATATATATATATATATATATATATTGTATAAAATATATTATTAATTATAAGTTATGTGATATTATTATTTATCTTATTACACAATTCATATGTGCACTATTAATGATGTTAGATATATATTCTTGTGAGATTTTTTTGTTTGTTTTAATAATGCTCAAATTATGAAAATTGTATTGATTAAGTGTATTGATTAATATAAATATACTTTAAAATGAATTAAAAAAAATAAGTTAGACACTACTAAAAAAATTATTTATTCGTCACAAATTTCATAATAGTATTGAAGATATGTCTTTCAAAAAATTTCATAAAGTGCGTAAGTTGATTAAGTTTGTGAGGTTTCACTTTAAGCAAGTGATAACATAGTGATATGAGAGTTTTTTTTATGTGATTAGTTAATGTTCTTGCTGGTTGGCATCGGGTTGACTAGTGGGGCAAGTTTCGTTTCTAGTCTGTTTCCTCCTGACGCACTGGAACAATGCTCCGCTGAAAAAGAGGGGACTCTACCTGTTGATCACACTCCAACAATCAAATCAGTGAAAACATACAAAATAATAATCAGTTTCAGTCTCTATTACTCATAAGCAACATACCTTTATCGAGGTCCCAAGCCCCTTTTAAAGTTATTCCTTTAACAACTTTCACTCACGAGAATATAATCTCTACTGAAAGAATAAAATAATAACAAAAAATCACCTGCTCAAGTATACCTTTCATGTTTGGGTGCTAACAATAGTAAAATATTTTGTCCACAGGCACCTTTACTCACGGTGCTAACAATAGAAGAGAATCTCGTGCACCTTTATTCTCAGATCTCTGCACTTATTTAACAACTTTATATATTCAACAAACAACTTTGTGCATATATTTATTTAACTAATAGTTCTGTGTATATTCACATATATTCTATTATAACAACTTAATATATATCGACATATATATTTAACTAATAGTTTTATATTAATATATGACCAAACTTATTATTTTTTCTATTTTAATTATGTAGAACATGGAAGATTTGATGATCCAAATCTGTGTTGAACGGTTGATGCTTTGGTGCTTTTGGTTGAAGCTTAGTTCTAAGGTGTTTAGAATTCTTGTAAAGATCATTCTTGTCCTATGCACAAAGCTAAATCAATTTATGTTAAAAGAGAAAAATGTTTTTCTAAGCAAAGAGAAAAACAACCGGTTGAAATCATGATATAATCGATTGTTTTACACCTAACTTGATTGAAGGTTTTCAAAACTGTTTTTGACTTGGTTGACTAACTGTCATAACCAATTCAACCGGTTAAAATGACATTTCAACCGATTGATTGTCACATTTTCT
>Ga0123342_1004288_pt1 | contig 21886 bp, 22 predicted proteins | sample Turbeawhitnodule_FD_89960 | JGI IMG/M metagenome (GOLD analysis project Ga0123342, IMG submission 89960) | Root nodule microbial communities of legume samples collected from Mexico - Turtle bean Mexico white nodule | ecosystem: Host-associated > Plants > Roots > Nodule | place: Mexico: Nepantla...
AAATTAAAAAAAAAAATATAAAGAAATAAAAAAAAAAAAAAAAAAACAAAATTATTGACATCTAAAAAGAAAAAAAAAATTATTCACATCTAAAAAGAAAAAAAAATTATTCACATCTAAAAAAAAACAAAATCTTTACAAAAATATTTAAATCTAAAAAAAAACTAAAAATTTATTTACATAAAAAAATAGTTAGTATATTCACAATATTTAGGAAATTATACTCAACAACTCAAACATGTTCTCCGACAAAGGTGCCAAAAACTTGATGACTTTTTTACGGCAAGTGCATCGCGTTTGTCAGAAGTAATAATTGTCTCTAAGGACGGATATCGATCCTACAAGGAACAGTGAATTATCGAGTATAATATTCGTTAAATATAACAACAGAACAATAAAAAGAGTTTGAAGTGATTATGTTGGCACTGATCAATAAGAAAACAAACAAAGAATTAGTTGCTTCAATTGGAAAAATAGGGATTTGATTTCATCTATCTCACTCTCATGTATTTTGATTAGCATGTTAATATAAAGTTCTTTGATTGAAGTTGATGCCCGTAGAAAATTCCTTTATATCGAGATATAAAATTCTTAAGAATGTTTCCTAAATATCGATCTCTCGCATACTTATAAAAACAACTTAGAAATCACAATCAGACGTTAATGGCAATTAACATTTCAAGTCTATCTCTAACACTCAAATATGCTAAGTATTGATGTTTAGGTCTGAACCCCAAAAATACCTCTCGGTCATATTTAAGATTCTCAATTTGTCACGGAAAGTTAAAAGTAAAACAACAATACTAATAATCAATCAAGAACTGAATATTAATATATAAAATATCACCTCAATACATAAGAGTTTGAACAGATTACTCTCAATCCTAAAGGGTATAATTAGCCATGCATACTTCTAACACCTTCCATTCTCCCAATCGGGTTACAATTCACTCTATGGTGTTTTCCTCTCAATCTGGCACACTAGGGTTGAGCCTCTAGCCCCCTATTTAACCTAATTTTTTAGGGTTAGGTTGCTTCATGTGTCACGCTAATGGGCTAAGTGATAAAACATAAAAAAAAGGCTCAATTTATCTATGCATCTTTTTCCATTCTGGGACCTTCCATCTTTCTCTCTTTAGATCAAATCATTCCTCTTTAATCCAAATCTCCAATCTTCCCTAGAAATCTGCAATTAACACCAAATTTGGGAATACAATACTCTTATTCAAATAAAGATCATAAAAATATAAAAAGGTATAAATTCATAAATTAAGGATTATTTTATATGTAAATTAACAATAAATCCTCATAAGTGCCTATATTTTAATATGAAATATTACTGAAATTAGGCTCTTATCACCAATAGGACGTTAGTTCCTAAGCTGAAGGCGGAACTGGCCGAGTCAGCTACCATTAGTTTGTGGATGTTCTACCGAACTCGTGATATGCTTAATATGAAGTTTATCATAGAATTTCGCCAGGCTTCGGTCGGTTAATTGTCGACCATTATCGGTGATGATGACGTGGGGTAGGTCAAACCGGTATACAATGTTTTTCCATACGAAGCTCTGAACGTTTCGCGCGATAATTGTGGTAAGGGGCTTAGCCTTTATCCATTTGGTAAAGTAATTTATGCCTACCAACATAAACTTGCATTGTCCTTTACCTGGGGCAAATGGTCTGATGATGTCCATCCCCCATTTCACGAATGGCTATAGAGAAAGAATGTAGTGAAGGTTCCCAGGCTTCTGATGGTGTAGAGTGTCCTATTTTTGGCACTTTATACATTTTTGCACAAACGTTGTGCAGTCGCCTTGTATCGTCGGCCAGTAGTAACCTGCATGCACTACTTTAGCTGCCATTGTCCTGACTCCTAAATGAGTGTCGCAAACTCCTTCGTGTAGTTTGCGTATGACATAAGCTTCCTAGTCAGGTGTGAGGCATTTGAGGAGTGAGCGAGTATAACCTCGTCGGTAGAGTTTTTCATCTATTAGCACAAACCGGGTTGTTTGTTGCTTCATTGTCTTCTCAGAATGCTCTCCACACGTTCCATCGATAAAAAAACATTTAATAGGTGTCATCCAGTTCGGCTCAGTTTTAGTTGTCATGCATTCTTCTGAACCCACACTAGGATTAGTCAAGGTGACATGAATGACCGATCGATGGAGTCCCTTTTTCGTAGCTGTTGCCAACCGGGAGAGTGTGTCCGCTCGTGTGTTTTGTTCTCGTCTGATGTGATGGATAGTTACTTCGGAAAATTTTTGAAATAAGTTTTTCATGAAGTGATAGTACTGTTGCTATAATGTTTCCCGAACTTCAAACTCGTCCTTCAGCTAGCCTACCACCAGCTCATAGTCGCTCTTGCACAATAGCTACTTTATATCCAAATCAATAGCAAGGTTGAGATCAGCTATAATGGCTTCGTATTCTGCCTGATTATTCGAGGCTTTGAAGTAAAATTTCAAATCCTGTTCAATGAGGATGTCGCATGGCTTCTCTAATACTACTCCCACATCGCATGATTTGCTGTTAGAGGAGCCATCAACGCATAGGGTCCATAGTGTGCCATTTTTTTCCGCAGGTCGAGGACTGAGCTCCACTGCAAAAACGACCAAGGCTTAGGATTTGATTGCCCCCCTGGGTTGATATTGGATGTGGAATTCAGATAATTCCACGACACATCCTATCATCTGTCCTGCCAAGTCGGGTTTTGTTGAAATTGAAGCTTTGATATCTCCAAATCCATGAAGATTGCTTGGAGATTGTGTTGTTGCTCATGGGCATGGGTTCAGGGTAGTTTAGAATTTGTTAAATCCACTCTTAGTCAATTCAAATTTGAATCAATCCAGTTCCTTAAAAGAAAATGTGTTTTTAAAAGTAAAGTGAAAAACAACCTATTGATTTATCGTTTTAGTCGGTTGTGTTTTCTCTTAGTGTTTGAAAGGTTGTTAAACTGGTTTGGCTTTGGTTGACTTAACTGTCAAACTAATTCAATCGGTTGATTCGACAATTCAACCGATTGATATTTGAAAATCCTTAATAGATTTAGTTAAAACTGTTAAATTTGTTTTCTATGATTTCAATATGTTTTTGGCTCATGATTAACTGCCTTAAACGACTATTTTTGAAAGCTATAAAACTGGGATTACCTCCCTATTTCAAAAACAAAAAGAGAGATTCAAAAACACTTTTGTGAAAGATTGGATTCAAGATTGTAAGATTGCTTTGGCTTTGCATTGGTTTAAGAGTGGAATAGATTCAACTGTAATTCCTTGAAGTAAGTGTAATCCTTCCTGCTTCCTTATTGTTTCCAAGTTTGTAAATCTATAAATTGTTGGTACTGTAAGGTCAAAAGGTGTTCTGACTTTGTGTGTGTGGTTTATCAAAGAGGGTGAGTGTTATTGAGAGGTTAAAATCACCTCTTTGTTGGTGTGTGTGTTTGTAATCTGTTGTTGGTTACATAGTGAAATCTCAGAGGTTTTCTGAAAACTGGATGTAACTCTGGTAAGAAGTGAACTGATATAATTGCTTGTGTGATTCTCTCTCTCATTCTCACTCCTTTAAAACTATTTGATTTGTGATTTTAACATTTGTTGGTATAAACAATTGGTTGATTCGTATAAACAACTGATTGATTTTTTGGAATCAATTTAAAACAGTTTTTTTTCTTGGTTGATCTGAATGCTTTGTTTGTACTTCTTCATTAATCTTCATTCCACTCCATTATTTGCGAAAATCTTCCATTAAACAACTCACTCCCCTATTGTTTAAGCCATTAAATCTAATAGGATTTTGCCAGTATCTTCATGATAGGGTATTCCGTCTTGACCATGATTTGGTGATTTTGAAAATACATTCGCATTCGTCGTGCGATTATCACCAATGCCAAGGTGACTTTTTCAATTGTTTGATATCAAACCTCGACTCCGTGTAGTACCTTACTGACAAAGTAGACCGGTCGTTTCTCAGTGTCTATCTCTTGAACTAGCACTGCATTGATAGCGTCTTCTGACATGGCTAGATATACCAATATCAGTTCCTCGACAATCAGTTTTTGAATAACTGTAGGGGATGCCATGATTGCTTTTAGCTGTAAAATTATTTCCTCTCACTCGCCCGTCCACTTAAACTTGGAAGCTTTCCGTAGTAGTTGTACAATGGGCTTGGTCCGTTTTGCCAGCTTGGGCACAAATCTTGATAGGGATGTTAGACAACCGATCAACCTCTGTATCTCCTTTACACTTGTGGGGCTTCACATTTTAGCGATTGCCTTACATTTCTCTGGGTTGGCTTCTATGCCACGATGAGTGAGCATGAACCCTAAGAATTTCCCTTCTTCTACCCCGAACACACACTTGTCAAGATTGAGGCGCAACTGGTAGCAGCGTAGGGCTTGAAATACCTCTTGTAAGTCTGAAATATGTGGTTCGAATGAGTCGGACTTGACAACAATGTCATCTATGTAGAATTCAACACTTCTTTCGATCATTTCTCGGAAGACAGAGTCCATCATCCATTGGTATGTGGCTTTAACATTTTTTAGGCCGAAAGGCATGACTTCGTAGTAGAAGTTGTCTGTATCGGTTCTGAAGGTTGTTTTTTCTTTGTCCCCCGGATGCATCTGTATTTGGTTATATCCTGAATATGCGTCAAGGAAGCTTAAGATGTTATGACCGGCGACTCCATCGACAAGTCGGTTGGGTCACGCTTTATTAAAATCCTTGTAGTATACGCACATTTGCCATTTACCGTTAGATTTTTGGACCATCACGACGTTGGCCAACCAAGTCGTGTAGTGTGCTTTTCGGATGAACCTGACTTTTAACAGTTTTTCGGCTTCTTTTCGGGCGGCCTCACCCCTTTCTTCGCTGAGCTTCCTTTTCTTTTGAGCGATTGGTCTGGCCTCTTTGTAGATGGAGAGGCAGTGTATGATGACATCGGGACTCACTCCCAGGATGTCAGTAGTTGTCCAGGCAAAGAGATCAGCATTATTCATCAACGTGCTGCTAATTGACCATCGGACGTCCGATTTCAAAGATGACCCAGTATATGTTTTATGTTCATCATCACCGAGGGGTAGAGGTTGGAAATATTCGCCTTCTTCCATGCGAGCATCGTCCAGTCGAGGATCCGGGTCTATCAGTGCCACCATGTGATTCGCGTTTCTCTTCTTGGGGGGTTTTCGGGCGCCTGGCCTCCCTATTCTCGAGATCAGCCTCGTGGTGTAGTTTTGTATAACCGTTTGGTAGGTTCAATTTTTAGGCTTGTGACACAGCATTCACGCACGACCTTTTGATCCACATGGACCGTGGCAATGTCTCCAGTTGCGGATGGAAATTTCATGGCCAAGTGAGGGGTGGAGACTATTACCTTGAGGCAGTTTATGGACGACCAGCCGAGTTGTATGTTGTATGAGGTGTTGGCATTTACTAATAAGTATCAGATCTTTATAGTCTTCGCCAAACTTCCTTCTTCCCCGAACGTGGTATACAAGTCGATGTAGCCCCTAAGATCTATTCTTTTTCCTGAAAATCCAACGATCTATTCTTCATAAGGTTGGATTTCCGAGTCAGAAATTCTCATTTTGCGAAAGGTTTTCCAGTAGAGTATGTCCACTGAGCTGCCTTGGTCAACCAGGACTTTGGTGATTGCGAATTTATCTATCTCCACGGTTATTACTATGGGATCATCTTAGGTTGTGTCGATTGCAGTAAAATGGGATTTAACATGGAGGTATCCTTGGTTTGCTTTGGCGAGATTTAACATCGGACGACTAGATGACCCGAAGGTGTTTCTTCCTAGCCGAATTATAGCAGCCTCCTTCTGCAAAGCCTCCCTCAATTGAATTGATTTCTTCGTTCGGGATGCCAAACGATATTGGTCCAACTATTGCATTGATAACTTCTTGCACCCTTCGCCTGGTGTGGCTGCTTCGTTCGGGACTTTCACTTCGGTTTCTTCTGGTCGCCTGTTGGTGGTCATCCCGTCGAGGTACATCCCCTCTGGCGGGTCGGTCACTTGGATATCGCTGGGTGTATTCTTTCTGTCTTCGTGATGAATGTCGGTCTCTATGTGGGGAACGATTCACCACATCATTAGTTTTTATGAACCTTTGGAAGTGATCTGCCTGGATGAGTTCCTCCACTTTGTCTTTCAAGGCCTGGCACCCTTTGGTAGTATGGCCGTAATTGCGATGGTATTGGCAATGTTTGGATGTGTCAGCGTTTTGCGAGGTTTGAGATTGTCTCAAGGTCAGGATTAGCTCGGCTTGGAGGGTTTCATCCAAAAATCTTCCCCTTGGGACTGTGAGGGGTGTATAGTGTTGGAATTGCGGCCTGCGATTTTCCCTAGGTTGGTCCGATTGCTTTTATCTTTTTCCTTCTCTTTTCCCTTTTCGTCGGCTTCAGCCTAGTGTGTCCTATGACAATCAACATGCTCTTCTATTTGCATGAATTTCGTGGGTTTAGTTCTTAGTTCGTCCATGTCCCTTGCTGGCTGTTTGATCAAGCTTTATGTGAATCGACTCGGGCGGATGACACCAACTAAATGATGCATGGCTATCTCGGGCATCAAGTTCCTCATACCCATGCATACTTTGTTAAACCTCTCCATAAATGCTCGTAAGGACACACCTTTTTCCTGTTTCACATTGAGGAGAGACAGGGAGGACATATGATGTGGTCGGTTGGTCGCATACTGCGTGATGAATTTTGCGGTCAGATCTTTAAAATTCCCCATAGAGTTGGTCGGGAGTTTGGTAAACCAACCGAGTGGTCTCTCCTGAAGAGAAGTGGGAAAAACCTTACACCACAACGTCTTATCGGTTGTGTACAAGGTCATCTGCGTCTTGAAGACGTTGAGGTGCTCGTTCGGATCGGTGGAACCGTCGTAGGGCTTAATGGTTAACCCTTTACACATCGGTGGGAGTGAAGGGTCAATTATCTCTTTTGTGAATGGATGTCCCCTCAGGTCCTCTTCTTCAACAAAGTTGTTTTTGGAACTTTGGTGAGTCTGGACAGTGTGCGGTGTGGGATGAGTCGGCGGGTTTGGTGGCAAAGTCCTGGATTGGTTGGTTGTATGAGGCGTTCGGGATTGTCTTTCCCTTTTGGGGTTACCGATCCGTTGTAGTAAGCTCTCATTCTTCCTTCTCAATAGAAGCATCTCTTCTTCTTGTGGCCCAGACATTACTTGTAACTTGGCGTAGAATGGCTGTGTTGGCAATGCTCGAATGTCCACAAGTCGGTTGACCGGTGGATACCTGCGATTGCACTCCGACACTCAAGTCAGTGCTCAATTTAGGGATGTGTTATGGTGGGATTTGAAAATGTACCTTTCTCCTTTCTCCTTTCTCCAGCCCCCTTTATATGAGTCTGTTTCCTATCTCTAGCCCCCTTTAAATGAGTATGTTTCCTGTCTCCATCTGTTACACCTTGGAGATACTGCATCCCTACTTATTCAATGCTAATGATCACTATTAATGATATTTGTTATTCATTTAACGCTCATGAAGGCTATTAATGATGCCTATTATTTATTCAACGCTAATGATAAACCCACTAACACCCATTACTTACGATGCTCTTTACGTTGTTATTTGTTTCAGACGGTTAATTTCAAGCTCGTCCAGTACCGATCGGTACAATTAAAAAAAAAAAAGTTTTTATAAGTTTCTTCTCCAAACAATCTTTCTTATAATTTATAAGTTTTAGTTTAAGAAGATTTGGATAAACCTTTTCAATTTCTCTCGGCTTTACATAATTTCCGTTGCACTTCTTTTCTAAAATCATCCATGGAATTCAATTCAAACATCTTCTACACCATTTTTTTTATAATTTAAAAAAATATCAAAAATAAATATATTTATATAAAATAATATAAAATGAAATGATTAATTTTAATTAAAAAATTATGTACTTGCTATTATATAAAAGCTATAGTTATGCATTTAATTAAATAAAAAATAAAATAAATTTATTAAATAATGAGAGTCGTTATAAAACACTAGCGAAAATATATATAATTTTATTTTTTTTATGAGTAATTAACTAAAAATAAAAAATAATATAATTTAGAATATATGTAATCTTGTAAATATGATATTTAAAAAAATTTATATAATTATAATTTAAAAAAAGAAATTATTTAATTATTTAAAGAACTGTGAAAAAGAGACGACGGATTGTTCTGCTCTCTTACTTCCCTTGCACTCTGTTGATACTTTGCTCGGCGAAGATGACGTCGTCTCTTACGGAGCTTGACGATGATTTGGTTCGGAGCATGTCCATAGGAGCCGTCTTCTCTGAATTCGTAACTCTTCTATTCCCTTTAATTTCATTCTTTTCACTTCCATTTTAGTGCCCTCAGTCACATTTAGGCGTTTCTCGTTGCAAGGAAAAACAATCCTGTTAGGGTCCATTAATCTATTACGGAACCTTCTGTTCATATGTCTAGCGTTACGCTTTTATCTGAACTTATTGCCGTTGTTAGCTTGGATTAAATTACTGAGATTATTAAGCTTTTACTTTATAAATTAATATATTATGTTATTTTTATTTGATTTAAAGCGTGACTGATTTGGAATATCAACGAGTCAAATATCTTTGAGGAACAATTCATTGGTTTCTTATATTCTTGTTGTTTTTGGTGAGGAAATGGTGGCTTCATCACGACTATGCCTTTTCTGTAGGGTTTAATTATCTTTGTATTTGCAGGGTGGAAAGATACATTCCATTGATTTCCATCGAAAGGATGATTTACTTGTCACTGCAAGTGAGGATGACTCAGTGCGACTTTATGACATCGCTAATGCTAAGTGAGTTTACTTTTATGAGAAAGAAGCAAATCTTAGTCTTAATAGTTCAAAAAACTGGTTTAGTCATTGGAAATGAAACTCACCAAAAAAACATTATGAGCCTTGTTATTAAGATAAGTTGATATTTTATTTCTTTTTACCTTTGTGTGTCAGTAGTGTCTAGGAAGTGTTTAGCCAATAAATGGTGTTGGTTCCCTCGTTTTACTCATGTCCAAAATGTGTTTGATCCTAATTTTTTTTGTAATTGCGACACGGTTCAGAGGTTTTACTCATGTGTCGAAGGTTTGTTTTTCTGTTCCAAAAGTGTCTAACATGTTGACATGCTATTCTATGAGGTGTCACTGCTTCCTAGCTGTTTTGTTTTACTTAATGGTGGGTGATTTTAATTTGTTGTTGAGAATCTATGATAAAGTCAGCAAATGGCTCCAGTGGTATTGCAAATGTGTGCACTAGAAATGATCCAAATAGTTATTACAAACAATTGCTTTTCTGTTCAGTTACTATTTGATAATTTTTGTATCTTTCTAGTCATTCTTATTAACTTCTGTGTTTTTTCAACAAGTGTTAGTATCTTGGCTGTTATGATTATATTATCCGACACTTTAGACTTTCAAACTTGTCTTCTGACTAACGGCCTCATCTATACTTTTATATAAAGAGGATACACCTTTTTATAATTACATTTGGTTTCATTTTTAATTTCACAATTTTATTCTTTAACATTTAAAAATAATTTTTCTTATTTAATAAAATATGTAATTGCTCAACTTCGTAACCTCTTGACTTAAAGGTAGCATGACTCATCCATTGAAAAATATACCTACCACATACGTTTTCTTAAACTATTCTTATAACATTATATATTTTCTCGAAATTGTATTATTTAAATCTAATAATGCAGATACATTGGTGCGAGAAGATGAGGCTCGGACACGCCTCTTAAATGGTGTGTCCATGTCGGTGAAGTGTCAAATTCAAAAAATATTTGTTAGATTTTTGACCATTCTAACACGATTCTAACACAATTTTAAAAAGAAGAAATACATTAATTTTCTAAAAACTCAAACTTATTATATAAGTTTTTATTATGATTACAAAAATAAGAAACAAATCCTTTTGAATCAGCCATGAGAAACATGTTTCTGCTATAAAAAAATTTGAAACATACTTATGAACATAAATCTTTATTGTCAATTTATATATTTCATAATTATATAATATATAGATCCGTGTCCTCGTGTCCTACATTTTAGAGACTGTACATATCTCCGTGTCCATATCCGTGTCGTATCCGTGTCTGTGGTAGGACATGTATTTTGGCTTGTAGCTTATTATGATGATAAGTCCTTTGAGATTAAGAATACCGAAGGAAAGAAGCAAACACTAAGCAGCCATTTTAGTTCTTAAGTTTGTTTCGTTTTGTCCAGAAAAGATATTTGCTTTATTGCATAAGCTTAATTTGTTAATACAATAAAGTTTTGCCCACAGTTAATTATACCAATTAAGTTTTCCTTTGTTTCCTTGTGAAATGGTTTGTTCAATAAATGATTCAGTTTATATGATTTACTTACTGCTTCATACATGAATAATTTTTCTATGCAATTTTACCATGAATTCCAGGTTGTTGAAGACCACTTCTCATAAGAAACATGGTACCGATCGGATATGTTTTACTCATCATCCAAGCTCTGTTATTTGCTCTTCAAAGTACAATTTGGAGTCTACCGGAGGTGGGCTTCTCTATATAACCATTTTAGTTGACAAGTTATAGCTCATCAGCATCTACTACCACATATGATTGCAGTTATTGACTTCTTATTCCTTTTGTGCCAGAATCATTGCGGTATTTATCAATGTATGATAACCGATGCATAAGATACTTCAAAGGGCACAAACAGAGGTTAGGTTTGAATGTAGATAAATGATTTTTTTACCTTGCAAAAGGAAAAAGGGCTTCCCTTTTATAATTGCTACGCTTTAGGCAGAAAACAATTCTTGATTCTTATTGTTGTATCATTTTCTTTTTGTTTTGGGACATATTTGGCCTTTGTTAGTAAGGAAGGACTAAGATCATTGTTTATAATTAATTGTATAAGCACATGCTTGAAATTATATTTGGCCGCCAAGATTTTGATTTTCTTTATCATACATAATAAAAGGTCTTATTTTCAATTTTTGGTGGATGGTTATTTTATTTTATTTTTTGATTTCTTAAAACTTTTTACATGTTTATCTTGTGCTGTAAGTTTCATTGTCGCATGTAAAGTAAGCTTCCTTTGCCTCACCCTTTTTTGAACCCGATTGGACAATAGTTATAGTATTTTCATGTTCAATCAGAGTAGCAATTTGTCAATGACTCTGAGTATGTTAATACCTTCGTTATACATGACCTTACTGCTGATTTCTTTTCTATGACTTTCTTTAGGGTTGTTTCTCTCTGCATGTCTCCAATCAATGATAGCTTCATGTCTGGTTCTCTAGACCACAGTGTCAGGATATGGGATCTACGAGTAAACGCTTGCCAGGTTGGTAGTTTTCGTTTTTGGGGGAGGGAGATATTTAAAGTATTGATTTGAGTTTCGAATGTCAATTAAAATAATGTCTATTCTTAGTTATATTGGTGAATAACCTATATAGTACAAGATTACCAAGTAAAATATGTAGAAAACAGGCTACTTTTTTGACGTATGCTTCTTTTCAGTACTTAACATTGTAATATTTTGTTAATTGTTGAACTCATGTTTTTAGCTGTGGACTGCATCATATGCAGTTTTAACATTTTTGGCTGTGGCAACCACTGCAATTGCATTGACTGAAGTTGACATGCAACAACCATAATGCAACCATGAGTGCACCTACGATTTAAACCCATGTTTGGGCTTAAAAATGTTAATAATTTCACAGTGCACCATGGAAAAATTGTAGGGGATAATTACGATTTATGCTCACTGTTATAGTTTTCAGGGCATCTTACGTCTACGTGGTAGACCTGCTGTTGCATATGACCAACAAGGTCTGGTCTTTGCTGTAGCAATGGAAGGGGGGGCTATTAAATTGTTCGATTCTCGATCTTATGACAAGGTTTTGTATTTGTGACCTTCCTCTAGATTTTGCCATGCTTCTTAACTTCACAACTTTGACATTGCCCCATATTGGTGTAGGGTCCATTTGACACCTTTCTAGTTGGTGGTGACACAGCTGAAGTTTGTGATATCAAATTCAGTAATGATGGCAAATCAATGCTTCTGACTACTACTAATAACAATATTTATATTCTTGATGCATATGGAGGAGAAAAGGTTAACTTCTTTGATAATTGAATCTCTTGCATTACATTTTCCTCATGCAATGGTGTGTTTGTTCAAAATATGTGGAAGTTCATAGTTTTCTAACTTGCAGCGCTGTGGGTTTAGTTTGGAAGCCTCTCCTGGTACTACTATAGAGGCTACATTTACTCCAGATGGGAAGTATGTGGTGGCAGGTATTACATTTCATCTATTCATAATTTAGCTTTGTAAAAGTTTCTTTTTTCACTGCATCTCATTTCCAGCTGGTATGCACAAAACCATGTTTTTGTTAATTCCTACTATTATTTTTTGTGAAAATAGGGTTATTAGTTTAGTGTTTCTAGGTTTTGGTTGAACTAACGATATTTGTAGTTGATGTAATTATAATTATAAATGGAGCATCAGGTCTAGGCATTGTACATGTTTTAATTATAGACATAAGGGCTTGATCCTATATAATCAGGAATATTGTTATAATTACAGAGATAAGGGGCTGATCCTTTATATCTAGGAATATCTAAATTATATATGTACTATTAAATTAGAACACTTTTATTTGTTCCTGTATCATATATTTGGTATTTAGAGGATATCAAATCTCCTTTATCTATTGTATTGATTCATTTTTCTCAATATAAATAAAGCACTCCCGCTCTCACAGAAACACGTGGTTTTAGCTCAGTTTTTCTCTCTTCTCTCGAGTTTAACAATGTATTAAAGCTTTTCTCAAAACCGTGTTGTCCTGGTAGATCCACTCTCTAGGGGATCTTTTTTGCAAACCTTTCTCTTTTGTCCACTTTAACTATTTCGGCACTACCTTCGACAAGTTTTCCGACGAAGTTCCAGCGACAACCTTTTTCTTTATTTTTTTCCTCTTGATTTATCCCATATTTTTTAACCATCATGTTAGTATTGAGAAGATAGACAGGTCTAACCATTCCGCTTGGGCTTCGAAAATTGTGTTATGGTTAAGTGGGTTGGGCAACAAATCTCATCTCATCACCATTGCTGAATTCGTTCCTACTAAACACCCTGAACAATGGAAAAAGATTGATGCTCAACTCTCTAGTGTTATTAAATCCATTATTGACACCTCACTCAAACCTATTTTCCACCCTATAAGAATGTGCATTAGTTTGGAGTGAGGCTTGTGCCCTTTATACCATTGACGCATAGCGTCTGTACGGCATGTGCCAAGATATCTCTTAAGACTTCTTGTTCCACAATGTTGAGGGTCCTATGTCCTATGTCTTTACTTTAAGAATATTTAAGTAATTAATGTTAATAAGTAAACAGCTCATAGGTACAACAAATAGTAGATTTCTAATATTATATAACTATCAACTACCTATATTTAATACCTATTCTAACAAAATGCTTTGCTTCAGTTTGAAGATTAGCATTAAATTCTTTTTTTTTCTATTTCATCGTTTTTTTATAGACTATGCTCTGCTTAATAGTCTTGCACAGGCACTTGCTTCCCTTTTTTCAGCTTTTGTCACTTCATTGCTGTAGCAGAAAATAGGTAGCATTGACCCAACAAGCTTTTTAGAGCTTTCATACGTTATTCTTTTTGTAGAGCACACCTTTTGATGTATAGACTTGAGAGATGCTTTCAACCTTCAAGCTTTGAGTGCAAATATTCTTGTTGATGTCCTTTGTATTTATAAGAGATACATTTGATTTACCCTTTTAAGGGTTAGGGATTAGTGGGTAAGGTTTGGTCCCCCACTTTTTGTATTTTCCTCTTTCTTTTATGATATTTTTGAAGTGTTGATGTGATTGATGTTGTTTGTGGTGCCCACTACATAGACAAATAAATATATCAAGTTTATTTATATTAAATATTGAGATAGATGCATTGACAAATCATGTTTCTGACAAGTTTTGAAGCTTTTAAGATGCAGCATGTTGCAATGCAGGCAGATGCAAAGTCTGTTCTTAAACTTAAAAGGATAGAAAGACCCAACAAACAATGTAATTCTACAAGAATGATGCATGTTCAGACGATAAAATAGATTCTGTTCTTAATTAAAATTATTAATTAATATTTGTTTACACTAATCAAAACACATGAGCTAACAAATCTATACACTCCAACTTGAGGGGAAGTGTTAGAATTTTAACTTATTTGAATAGATTGACTTATTAGAATAATTTAACTTTTTTTTTGTAATTCTTATCTGTCACCTGTGTATGTAGTTTTTTGAGATCTTTAGTCTCTTAAGCATTCTTTCTCATATTTTCATTTTCAAGTGATTATATGCAATTGATAAGAGCAATTTACAATGTGGTCATTTCAATTAGGTGGATGACTGGCCAAACTGTAGGACTTGTTAAAAATGCCATTTTATTTTCAATTGTGATTTCCTTTTTATAGTTTCTTGTTGAATTTGTTGAGCTCAAGAGTAGTCCATAAGAAATGTGATTTTTAATATATCATACTGTTAGGCAAGAAAAAAGGACAGTACATGGAGGGTGTATCATAGAAGCAAATTTAAAAATAAAGGATAAGGGGGTTAGTGAGTTTGTTAGGGGGGTCTTTAAATAAAGACCAACCACCTATGGGTGGGGTTAGCTGAATTGTTGTGTAATGTTTGACAGGATCAAACCTGTGTGAAAGGAGCTATATTCCTTTGTAATCTTTTGTGAAGGCTGAACCGTGCTGGAATCAAACAGAGTATTCTTTCTGTTAACTGATTCCTGTGAGTGAGTCCATGTTTTTCTTTTTGGGAACCTAACACATACACGGTTCTTTAAATGAAATTATAGTCAATGAGTGTCGATTCATGACATTATGGATACTGTGCATCTACATTAAGTTACGTTTGTTCTACCATTAATATTTCTTAATTTTGATTTCTAAGGCTCAGGAGGTGGAACCATGCATGCTTGGAGTATTGAGATGAAAACTGAGGTATTCCCTATTTTCTACTATAATATGATTCTGGTATACATAATTTTTTATTTAATTCTAAAAGGACGCTTTGAATTTGACAGATGTCTGAACCCTCATCTATAATTCCTAGATGTAGACATGTTTATTGATGCATTAGTGGAATAATTGAAGTTGTGAAATATCTCCCATTACTTTTGTCTGTTGTTGAACTGATGGTGTTGTAGGTCCATGATGCATAGATATACCAAAAGTCTGCGGTTCGGTTTTGAGCATTACTGAAGTATGCCCATTGAATATGACTTCACTCTAGAAAGTGATAAACATACATGTATAAATTTAAAATTGGTAAAATATACGAAAAAAATAGCCCTTAAACTTAGCTGCTGTACGATTCACCCTCAGAATTTTCAAATTGGTAAAAGAAACTGCTTAATTAATGGGCAACTAAAACCCTTTAAACTTAATGTGCAAAAGCTTCCTTAGTTCATGAAACATTTACTCTATTTACTGAAAATTGTGAATGTGTATACTTTGTAATGAGAAATAAGTATGTGTTTAATGGGATGATGAGTGAAAACAGTAAAAATCACATGAATGAGTATATTCATATGGAGGGAAAAAGCAAATCGTTGTATCTGAGGTGATATTGGTGTGATACCTATCAAGGAAAATCTGACAAATCATTGTATCTGAGGTGATATTGGTGTGATACCTATCAAGGACAATCTGACAAATAAATTACGGTAGTTTGAACATGTGCATACAAGGCCATTGGAGGCACTAGTGTGGAAAGTATGGGCATTGGAGGTGAAGAGCCAATAAATGTCCTCATTTGAAGGCGTTGAATGTTGCTTGCGATGATAAACGGACTGACAGGTGGATCTAGTGTACTCCACATGTGTATGTGGGATCAAAGACAAGTAGGGTTGTAATGGAGGCTTGTGAAGTCTTAGAAGGGAAGGAAATTGATACAAAGCAAGGAGAAGACTGAAAGCTGATGTTAGCTAAACTCTAAAGAGATCAAGGATAGCCTAAGGAGATACATTATCAACAACAATTTATCAAGACCAAGACAGAGTTTATGAGAACAGGTGGACCTGAAAACACAAGGAGTTAAAGGGCTAGAGATTGATTAGGAAACAAAATAAAGTGAGGTATTTGATTGTTGAGAAGAGAAGATCACATGCAATTGATAACATAGCATGTCATTAAAACAACACCCCAAAATTGTTCACAACCACGAAGTAAAAGGGTTATTTTAGTAAGGTATATATTTTTGTGCTTTGTTACCCCATTTTGTTGATGAGGTTTGATGAAGAACACCATTGGAAGCCATGAATGTCTCAAAAGAATGGGAGAGGTATTCGTGAGCATTATCACTATAGAAAGTATGTATCAAAATACCAATTTGTTTTTAACTATTATAAAAAGATTGAAATATAGAAAACAACTCATGATTTTCATTAGAATAGCCTAGTACATCAGGAATAATTAACAATTTCTTGAACTCCAAATAATTGAGTGGATTAGAGTAAAAGAAGACAAAGCTCTACTGGAGATACTCTTAGGAAAATAACTACAACTATGTTTTTCTAATTGACATGACTCACACAATGTTGACAACTTAGACAAACATGGTACAAGATGTTGTAGCTTGGCAAAGTTAGGATGATTTAATAGAGTATGGATGAGAGAAGGGAAATCCTTCATTAAGCTAACATAAGCAAAAGTCCTAAGTTGATAGAGATCATGAGACTCACTTTTAATACCGATCATTTGACCTATCCTTTTTTAGATTGAGGGTAAGCTATTATGACACATTATTAGACTTAGCCAATAGTTTATCAAGGCCAAGACTTGGATTGTGAAGAAAAGATGTGGATATGAAAACATGAGGAGTTAAAGGGTGAAGATTGATCAAGAAACAAAATAGAGTGAGGTATTTGGTTGAGAATTGAAGACGACATGCGATTGATAAGATAATATGCCATTAAAACATCACCCTAGAATTGTTCACAACCACGAAGTAAAAGAGTTTGAGTAGTTTCAATAAAGTTTATTGAGTTTTGCTACCTAATTTTATTGAGGGGTATTTGTACCTGAAATTCGATTAAGAACACCATGAGAAGCTAGGCATGTCTGGAAAGAATGGGAGAGGTATTCATGAGTGTTACCACTACCTCAAAATATCAACTGATTTTCAACTTCTTTATAAAAATATTCAGATAGAAAATAACTCAAAATGAATTTTTATCAAGAACAACCAAACACATTGAGAATAATCATCAATGAATGCTAAAAAATATTGAAATCCTAAACGAATGGCACAAACTCTAGCCTTAAATATCTGACTGAACTAAATTAAGAATAGACAAAGCTCTATTGGGAACGCTTTTGGAAAAAATTCTACGACTATTTTGTCTAATGACACAACTCACATGACAAGGTGGACAACTTAGACAGGCATTGTACAAGAAGTTGTAGCTTGGCAAGGTTAGGATGACCTAATTGAGCATGGATGAGTGAAGGAAATTCTCCACCGAGCAAGCATGAGCAGAAATCCTAAGTTGATAGAGACCATGAGATTCACATTTGATGTCCAATCATTCTACCTAAACTCTAGTCTTCAAAGGAAGCAAAGTCTATAGTATACAATAAAGGGAATGAGTGAGACAACTAAAAAATAATAAATTAAATAAAGACTCAAAAAATTAATTACATTATCAATGGATAGAGAAGGCATAAGGTCAACAATACCAACACCATGGGGTGGGGCTTAGGAGCCATTAGTCGAAAGGGCTAAAGGTAAATAATTGAAAAAGGAAAGAGGAGAATAGAGATTTATTATCAGATGATTTTATTTGTGACCAAAGTCAAGGACTCAAACTAAGGAAGGTGGCTGAGTGAGACCAGCAAATGAAGTGTCTGTGTATGCAATTGAATTACTGGATTTAGAGGTCTAATCCTTATACCATATGAGACAGTTGTGAAAAAAAGTCTAAGGTCCAAAAACATCAAAAGGGTTGTCACTAGAAGTAGGGACATAGATAGAGGTGTGTGTGCAACAACAACAAATCAAGGGGGTGACCGTGTAACACATAACATATTATGAACCAAGGAAAAGGCACTCAAAGATAAACCAAGAACACAATCTACTGAATAATTTCTGTATTATTATTTCTGCACTTTACACTTAGAACATCCACAAAGGAATTGTTATTCCTTTTACACAAGACTTTCCCTGTCTACCAAACTGAATTCAAACACACATCCCTTCACTAAACCGGTTGGTCTTTTATTTAAAGACCACTAACCGCTACTAACTACTAATAACCACTACTAACCAACCGCACTAACTACTAATAACCACTACTAACCACCCTTTATTTTTTATTTTTCCTATAATATACCTTCCAAGTCCTATCCTTATTTTGTGTCCTAACATTACTCCTCTCAGACAAAGCAACCTTGTCCTCAAGGTTAAATTCTGGAAACTGTTCCTGAATGGTCTTCACATCCTCCCATGTTGCCGTGTCCCTATCCCCCTCATTCCACTTTATTAAGATTTGTGGAATGGATGCTCCTTTAACGGATAATTCAGGTCTATCCAAGATCTCTGTTGGATAATAATTTCCCACTGGTCCTTGTAACTCTTTAGGCAACCTGGGTTGAATTTCGTATGGCCCCACCGCTAGCTTGAGTTGAGACACATGGAACACTGGGTGTATTCGAGCTATATCTGGTAATTGAAGTTTAAAGGCCTGAAAAAAGCAATTGGCTGTTTGTTCTGAGATAGCACCACTCCTATGCTTGTTCTCAATGCATCGCACTCGATACAGAAAGGTTGGTTGAAATCGGGCATCCTCAACACCAAGGCTGTTGTGATTGCCAACTTCAACTGTTGCACGACTTTCGTGCTTTCTGTTGTCCACACAAAGTTTCCCTTTTTTAACAACTGTGTTAGGGGTCTAGCCATTCTTCCATAGTTATAAATGAACTTCCCGTGAGACCCAAAAATCCTCTTAAAGCTTTCAAAGATTTGGGTATTGGACACAGCAGGATGACTGAAGTTTTGAGGATCCATTTGAACACCTTGTCCCAAAATGATATGTCCCAAATACTGCACCTTCTGCTTGCCAAACTCACGTTTCTTGTGATTTGCGTAGAACTGGTTGTGTTGTAGAGTCTTTAAAACCTGTTCCAAGTGTGACAAGTGTTCCTCCCAGGTTCGGCGGTTAATCAAAATGTCATCAAAGAAAACCAAAACAAACTTCCTCAAATACGACTGTAATATGCCATTCATGGTGCACTGAAAATTGGTCGGTGCGTTAGTTAGTCCAAAAGGCATGACAAGTGTTTCATAATGACCATGGTGGGTACAAAAAACGGTCTTATGTATATCTGCTTCATGCATGCGGGTCTGGTGATACCCCGCCCTAAGATCCACCTTGGAAAAATAGTGTGCCCCATGTAATTCGTCTAACAATTCTTCTATCACCGGAATAGGAAACTTATCCGGAATAGTCGCCTTATTCAAGGTCCCTGTAGTCAACGCAAAATCTCCAACTGCCATCCTTCTTCTTTATGAGGATCACCAGACTCGAGTAGGGACTATTACTTGGTCTGATTATCGCGATCTTCAACATTTTCCACCTGTTTTTCTATTTCCGTCTTCATTAGATGGGGGTATCTGTACGGTCTTACATTCATGGGGTCTACCACTGCTTTAATGGGTATTTTATGGTCAATTTCCCTGTTGGGAGGTAGTTGTTTGGGTTCTTCAAAACCCCCCTCATACTCCTTCAAAACCTCCTCCAAATCTGTTGCCTGTGACAACGTGAAACCAGTGAGCTCCTGATGACTCCAGGACTGATTTGGGTTTGATTGATCAGCACTTTCCATCCCCCATACAAGGGACACCGCCTCGATCTCCTTCTCTTTTTTGAGTGCTTTCGGAGTTTCTAACGTTCTATCCAACCTATGGTCTCCTCTGATATGCACCTTTTTACCTTCCATACAAAAATCCATGGTCAACGTCCTTCAATTTACTTTCACTTCCCCCAAAGTTGCCAACCACACCACCCCTAATATCACCTTCACCCCCCTAATTCAAATAGGAAGGCCGCCTTGACCATATAGTCTCCTATATGTGCCTCTACCTCAGGACAACATCCACTTGCTGTCGTTTTATGGCCATCCCCTAGTCTCACATTTTACGTAGGTGTGGGTTCCACATGTAATCCTAATTGATTGACCAACGCTGTAGAGATAAGTTGTGACTAGCCCCACTATCAATTAACACCATTGCGGCTCTACCCTTCACAGTCCCTTGTAACTTCATGGTATGAGGTTGTGTTAATCCCCCAGCAGAAAAAAGGGATAACTCCATTTGTCAATACTCCTTCCCATCTTCTTCCTCCTTTACATTGTCCTACATCTTCTTCAGCAACCCTTGATTCTCCTCTTTTGGGCCTCCCTCATCCTCTGCACAAATAATTACCCTCAAATTCTTCTCTGGACAGCAATGTCCTGGATTACGCCCCTCTGCAGTGGAAGCTTCTTCCTTCTTCCCTTTGTCTCCCATACTCTGGATAAGGGAGTGTCCTGGAACCCTTGTTCCTTGATCCTTCTCCTGGCTGAAACTCTCTGCTGGAGGAAGCAGTCTCCTTTCTCGCATTGCTAGCCATACTAGACGTCATCGACCCATTGTTTCCCAATACACTTCAGTACGATCTGTAATTCTCGTATGTCCAAATGAAGCCATACTCCTCTACCCATTGTTGCCCCCCCTTTTCTTCCTTGAAAGCCTCTTCTACATCAAGCGCAATCTCCATTTCTCTCATCACCTCTTTTGGATCATGAGGTCTGATCTGGTTTCGAATCTTGGGTTGTAATCCCGCAAAGAAATACCGCAACAATTGCTCCTCCCCTATCGACCGTGCCTGTGACACTAACCCTTCAAATTCTTGAATGTATTCCTCCACTCTCCCATTTTGTTTGAGTTTGGCCAGCTTCTCAAACACGAAACACCTCTCTTTTCCGCCAAACCTTTGGTTCAATGCCATGGAGAATTCTTCCCAAGAATGGTTCTTGGCGTTCTATCTCCAAAAAGTGAACCACGAATTGGCATTGCCCTCCATGCTGATGAAAGCCAACTACAACTTTCTCGGGATGAGACACTTTGTACCTCGAAGAACTTCTCGGCTCTGGCTAACCATCCCGAAGGATTTGCACCCTCAAAACTAGGTAACTCCACCCTCCTGGTTCAGGGTTTCAATTCCCCTTCCTCTTCCATATCTGATTTGTTCCCGTGTCTGGACCAGTCTTCCCTTCTTTCTTCTCCGTTCACCGAGCTTTCCCCTCCTTCAGACATTCTATCTCCCTTCTTGAATTTCCGTAGCAATTCCTTTATGTCAAGAATGCTCTCATTTAGCCTGCTAATGTCTATCTTTAGGCCATTAATGTTTGTCTTCATCGCCGCCATTAACCTCCCTTGTTCGCTGGTTACTTTCTCTAAAGCCACGGTTCTCTGTTCCATTCTCACTTCCCTTTTTTTTTTTATCCGGCAGGTCAGAGCAATTTGCTACGAACCAAGGAAAAGGCACTCAAAGATAAACCAAGAACACAAAATCTACTAAATAATTTTTGTATTATTATTTTTGCACTTTAGACTTAGAACATCCATAAAGTAAAACTGTTATTCCTTTTACACAGGACTTTCCCTGTCTACCAAACTGAATTCAAACACAAATCCCTTCACTAAACCTGATGGCATTCTCATGGAGCTCTTCTTGGATGTTGTGAAAAATGGTGCGGAAGCTATGGATTGAGATGTGCAAGATCCTCCTAGGAGCTATGGTGATCTTGAAGGTGCATGATGTGTATGGA
>Ga0123342_1004289_pt1 | contig 21883 bp, 8 predicted proteins | sample Turbeawhitnodule_FD_89960 | JGI IMG/M metagenome (GOLD analysis project Ga0123342, IMG submission 89960) | Root nodule microbial communities of legume samples collected from Mexico - Turtle bean Mexico white nodule | ecosystem: Host-associated > Plants > Roots > Nodule | place: Mexico: Nepantla...
AATAAGAAAATTAAAAGAATTAGATCAGATAGAGGTGGTGAATATGTTTTATTTAATGATTATTGTGTAAAAGAAGGTATTATTCATGAAGTAACCCCACCATATTCACCTGAGTCTAATGGAATAGATGAAAGGAAAAATATGACTCTTAAAGAAATGATAAATGTCATGCTTATTAGTTCTAATGCTCCTGATAATTTATGGGGTGAATCTCTGCTTATTGCGTGCTTTTTGCAAAATAGGATACCACATAGGAAAACTGGTAAAACACCTATGAGTTGTGGAAAGGTTATCAACCTAATCTGAAATATCTAAGAGTGTAGGGGTGTTTAGCTAAAGTGATGTTACCTGATCCTAAGAAAAGGAAAATAGGATCTAAAACATCTGATTGCATGTTCTTAGGATATGTGAAACATAGTGTTGTCTATAGGTTTTTAGTTCTTAATAGTGATATAATTGAACGTAACACTATAGTAGAGACGAAAAATGTTGAGTTCTTTGAACATATCTTTCCTCTAAAGAGTATTGGTACATCTGAACAACCTATAGATAGTACTAGTGATGCCATCAGTGAGGATGTTAGGAGAAGTAAAAGATAGAGAAAAGAAATCTCATTTGGAGATGACTTTTACATTTATGTAGTTGAAAATGATTCAATAAGTGTTTTAGAAGCTACTAGTGCTCCTGATGCTAAACATTGGGATAAGGCCATTAAATCTGAGCTTGATTCAATTAAGAAAAAAAAATACGTGGACCTTAGTAGAACTGCCTAAAGGAGCAAAACCCATTGGTTGTAAGTGGATCTTTAAGAAGAAGTATCATCCTGATGGATCCATAGAGAAATATAAGGAAAGATTAGTAGCTAAAGGTTTTACTAAAAAAATAACATAGATTACTTTGATACTTTTGCCCCTGTTACTAGGTTTCCTCTATCCGTGTGTTGTTAGCCTTAACATATATCCATTAGTTAGTAATTCACCAAATGGATGTTAAAACAGCCTTTCTGAATGATGAACTAGAAAAACATCAAAATCTATTAAATGTGCCTCGTGCTTTATTTTTTAATCAAAGTGATCAATTCATTTATGTGTTTCCATTGTTGTTTTTCTAATTAACAAGTACTCTCTTTAGTACTATAATATAAATCACTTTATCAAATTCTATGTGAATCCAAACCTGATTATCCGTCATTAAAAGTTTTGGATGTTTGAGTTATGCAACAACTTTTCCCTTCTTTAGAAACAAATTTACTTTTGTTTCATTCCATCCATTTTTATTGGTTATTCTAGGACTACAAGGGATACAAATTGTACAACCTAAAGACCAAACAATTTAACAATTTTTTAATTCAAGTGATGTTATTCTTCATTGAAACAAATTTTCCTTTTAAAGAAATGACTTCTTATAAAAATTCTTCCTCTTTCTTTGATGATACAGTAATTCTTTTACCCATTACTAATGATTTGCCTTCAGATATCACTCTAATAAACCTTATGATGCATATGAAACATCAATGTCTCATATGATGGTTTTGAAACCTTTTATCAATGATCATCTAATTATCTAAGAATCTCTCTTATTTGTTGGAATATGTGTGCTCTAACACTCCCACAAGTGATATAACTTACTTCTGTAAGGCTTTTATTAGCTTTTGTTGTTGCAAAAATTGAATTTTACAATTTAGAAACTATTTATCAATATTAGAAACTAATTTAGATATTAATAAATTTTTTAATGTCTAAAATAATATTTCATTTAGTTAGTATAGAAATTAATTATTTTTTGTCTATAAAATTAGTTTTTATTTAATTATTTTTTAGTAGTGTTTAGAGAGAATTCAAAAAATAAAAAATAAAAAAATATTAGGAATAACATTGAAAATACTATCGGAAATAATATTGGAAATAAAAATTGCATTCAATAGTCAGAATAAATGAGTAATCCTATCCAAAAACCAGTATAAAAGCCAGGAAAAAACTGTGGTGGAAACTACAAGAAAAACTAGCCAAAACTTATAGTAAAAAAAGTAAAATCAGTAAAATATTTAGAAAAATTGGGGTGAGGCTTAGGGGTACCTCACTGGGAAACAAAATAGATATGATATATCTCCTTTCTTTTACTATTTTTCTTATGTTGAAGGTGTAACACATGTCCTCTCTTTATAGGGTGTGTTGTAATAATTACTCATGGTTTTATTTAAATGATTTATTTTGGAACTCAATTAGATTCTAATAGCTAGTTTTAGTTAAAGGTGAGTTAAAACTAAGGTGGTGAAATTATGAGGAATGGACCACTTTAATATTACCTTATCTTCCGAAGCATTAAATAGATGAAAACATTTTCTTTTTTAAGCTTATCTCCTCTTTAAAATGATAAGTTTTTTTATCCTTTCACGTTATTGAGAGTGAAGATGTTTACACTTAGCTTTATTGAATAGATCATCTAATATTTTTCAATTTAATCGTCTAATGTCTCCTTAAACATCTAATGCTTTATTAAGATTGTCTAACATTTTATTGACATTCTACAATGTTTGACTGTCTAATCTAAAATTGACTATCATGTTTGAACTTTCAAACGTGTAATCAAAGTTTGACGGTGTAATTCATGTTAATAATAACTCTAGATATTGATCTTTATTCTTTTATTTTATAATTGAAACTCATTAAATAGTCCCTTATTTTTTTAAATTATACAAATTTATGACAAAGCTAAATAAAGTGTACGTATGTTCTATAAAAATTTGTGTAATCGCATACTATATTATATTATCAAAACCTCTAACAGGTTATTATTATCTTTTTTTAATATTATAAATTTCTAAATGTTATAACCTCCAATAATCACTTTTAAATTTACCAGGTTAACTTTTCTCATTAGAGAAAATAAAAAGAATAAGGAAAAATATAAACATACTGTTTGACTTTGTGGGTGAAAAGAATCTAACATGTCACTGAGATATACATGTAACCCATGTTGTGTAAAGACTAATTTAAGTATGCGTATATGAATTATGATAAATTTTATAATTAGTTTCTATTTATTGTAAATTGTGAGAAATTTTATAGGACTTATTTTATTACACACAAAATTTAGATGGAACTGTCTTTTTATCTATTTAAATTTAGAGCTGTTACTCGAAAAACATGCATTCATAAGTTTAACATTTTATTATTGAAATTATCAAAATTAAATATAATGGAGAATAATATTTAGTTTTATCCTTTGATTATTTATTGACTACTTTTTTATCTTTAATTAAATATTTTTTATTTTTCGAAATCTTTCAGCAACACGTTAAAAAATTACAGAGGGCGCATTTTCAGAGTTCCATTAAAAAAATCCTCCTCCTTTTTAAAACTTTTTTAAATAATTATTTGCTAATTTTAAAAGCACTAGACTACACTAACATAAATGACTTAGATTTTACAAAATGTCTTTTCTCTATAAGTTGTGATAAAAACATAAAACAAATAAATAAATCTAAAAAAATTAACTAATTTAGTATTTATGTTGATTAACGAGTGACTTAGCGGATATTTATAATATAATACATGATATATTTTAGAGTATTATATATTTTAGAGTCTAATACGAGTGTACGAGAAAGAAAACTTATTTTTTTGAAGTTTAGTTAACATTATAGATTCTCCAATGAAACAAAACACTAAAGGAAGATTATGATGAAGGTGTTTTTGAGATCTTAGATATGGTGACTCTACACGGAAGATAGAAGAAAACATTCATGAATTTAATTCTCATCTTTTTGTTAATAAGATAACTTTTGAGGATCAAAGTTTTGTAATTGGCGATAATGATTTAAGATTTATTTCACTAGACACATTATCTTTCTCCTTTCTTTTCTGAAGAAGCTTTTATCTCTCCAAGTTGAAAGCACTTTTGTGAATAATTTTGTAATGTTGATTACTATTGTTGGATTATTGGAATCAAAAAATGTGTATGTTGACATAAAAAAGTTGGTGTATGTGTTTAATTTAAATCTTGAACATAAATTAAATAAGACATTTTATTTTGATTGTAGTAAGATATATTAAGTTGAATGTAATTTAATGTTATATTGAGTTTTGAAGTATCATTTTGAGTTAAATGAATTAGAACATTAAATATGAGCCATATATGCTTGTGTTTTAGCATTTTGAGCTTCTTGAGGATATCCTATACGTAAAGGATTTACCAAACTAAAAGTACTTCAAAAAATAATAACATACATAGCATATATATTCATCCCTTGAAGTACTAAAACAAACTTCTATATTTCTTTCTTGTGAGTTTAGTTCCTGCATTTACGCAAACACAAACAACATTTGCTCAAATGTAACATTCTACAATTTCTATTTGCATTTGTATTAATGGTTTTTTCAAATTTTAAAAATGAAAATATGTAGAAGTTTAAATGAAATATGATCAAATATATAACATAATTTAAATTATGTTCCTTAAAATTATTTAAATCTAAACATGTCTAAAATGAAATTCTGTGATTCCCAAAATTAAATTTAACACAATACTTTGTAATATATAGTTCTCCAATTATAGAAAGATAAATTGCTCATTTGTAAATTTTTTTCGTCTCGTCATTTGATTTCTATGTAATTAATTTATGAAATCATTACAATTATCACTGACAATGAAAATTAAGGGCCAAAATAATAAAAAAAACAATAAATATAAATAATTTCAAATAAAAAATATCGCAACTTGCATATAATTTTCAATCTGCCTAATTAAACGATCTCTAGAAAACCAAAATTTTAAGTAAAATTTTATATTGAAGTTTATTGATTCTACTTTTTCTGTGACTAAAAATCTTTTACACAATCTTCCCTTACTCATCAATATTTAGCTTCAACTAAATTTTCAAATCTAGTTCATTAATAATAATTTATAAAAAAAAATCCCTTATCTGAAAGTGACTTGCATTTCAAGAAATAGCTAAGAAAAGGTTGGAGAACACCAAAATTTTAAAACTTAGAAAACAAAACTAAATAAAACCAAATTTCAATAGAGAACTAAACTAATTGATAGAATATCTTTTCTCAACTTACTCAACCAATAATGAACTGAAATACTAAGAGAAAAAATAATTGAATGATTTTTTAATGAAAAAAAAAACATTTATTATGAATTACGAAATTTTTCAGGTAAGATTGATCATTGATTCACCAATTAGGATCTACCCTTGAAAGAAATGAGTACTCAGGTTAGTAACTTGGAGAGATTTAAGAGAGAAATATTGAGAAATAAAGTTTATTAAGAAGAAGAAAAACAAGAAAGAAGAAGAAAGAATATTGATTAATTTTCAGTTTCTTGAGTTAATCTTTTATTTTCATAGTTAATTTGATTGGGAATTACCTCAATGTCTCCAAAGGTGTTTTTGGATTAAGAAGAGGAAAGTGTGAAAAAATAAAATTGTTTAATTTGTGAGGAGAGTTGAAGTTTGTGAATGATGCTTGTGAGATAATTTTTGATTTTTTTTAAATGTTAAAAATATAAGTTTATAATACTTATCTTTAAAAATAATTAAAAAATAAAATAAAATATTTTCATCTATATTTTGATTGATTAGAAATTTATGCATTATTTTAAATAATTATTTTTGAAAAAAATACAAATTACTTAACATATAATCAATTATATATATATAATCAATTACGTATATATATAAGAATAATAAATAAAATTATTGTATTTAAAAAATATTATAAAATTTAAATTAACAATATAAACAATTTATTATATATATATAATTAATTTAATAATATTTTTTAGAAAAATATCACATGAAAATATATATTATTATTACAGTTATAGAGATCATAAGGGTAAATTAGACTTTTTAGTTATGTCATATAGCTTTTCTCAATTTTCGGCACAATGAAGAGTTTTTTCACAAGAAGAGAGAATACATTGTGCTTATCTTCCGCATTTATTCGTTCCTGAGTAGTTGCAACACCCTTAATCCAAACAAAATTAATCCATAGTTTTCCATCTTTGTGTATAGTGTTTAGGTTGAAACAAATCCAATGTAAATGTAAGACATGTTTCTAAAATTTATTTATAGTATGAGCTCTTTTTTATTAAAAATTTTTATATAAAAAAAATATGAAAAAGTAAGACTCGTCAACTAATTAGGTCAAAAGAATTAAATGATAAATCTCAATAATTTAAAAAAAAAATCTCAAAAAAAGACACAAATTATTATTAAATTTAATGACACTAACTAAATTTACTTACTTTAACGTAAAATTAATATTATTATTTATTTATTAATTTTGTTCAATTTAATCACTTTATTAATGAAATATTCAGTTAATTTCTTCAATTTTAAAAGTACAATATTGTATTTTTTTTAAGAATCAATCAAGTTTCTCAATTTTTTTAAATGTTATATGACTCTTAAAAATATAATAATGGGACATTTTTAAGATTCAATCAAGTTTCCAATATTTTAAAAGGTAGTATGATATTCCATTTGTTAAGGTTCACATCACTAGTTTTAATACATATTACTATGTCTTTTATTAAGGGAATGACAGATAAAATTAGTCTTACTAAAAAATTAGTCTTAGTAAAAGTGGTACAATTTAAAATGACACTTGAATATTTTATAAATAGAAATTAAGTTATTCATGTTTAATTTTTAAAAGAATCATCATCCTTCTAAAAACTCATTTTTCCTTTTCTCTGTCTTCTCTCTAAGATTTTGACATCCTCGCTTATCAGTTTGACGATCGGAGTCTGCCATTGGACTCCTAACAGTAAACTTTACAAGATTGCCCGATCAAAATCTCAGATAGAGTAAGTTCATTTTTTGCTCATTTTCCTTTGAGTTAGTTTTGATTTGGTTAAGTTTACCTTTACTTTAAGCTTGCATGTGATGTTTTTATCTTCAGAAGTAATCTCTACTAACTCAGGGTCCTAGTGATATAGTTATATTTTTTATCAGGACTCTGTGGTGCAGGTTAAGCTACCCTTGAGCTTTTAGTAGGTTTAGAACTCTTTGTGAGCATATGCAGGGTTACGTGGTCACCAGTTCCAATTTTGTATGTATGATTTTTTTTTTAAGAGTAAAGTAATATATTAACTGAAACGGTTAATTTTGAATGTTATATATTGATTTTAAAGTGAATAAGTTATTGAAAGTGTTTGTGATTGAGAATTGAAAATGTTATAATGGCAATATAAATGAGTTGAATTGTATTTGAATAGTTTGTTGAATTACATAAAATATGATGTTTGATGAGAATTGGTTGTTTGATTTTGATGATGATTGATTTAGAGAGCATATGAGTGAGAACTGTCGATTGAATGTGTAGATTTATAAAATTATAAGTTGAATGAAATTTTAGTTCAAAAATATAACAGGTAAAACAGGTTTATGCATATTTTTCTGCATATCTCGCTCAGGCGAGATAATTTTCGCTCAAGTGAGAATAAAATGAAAAGATGGGTTGTTCTCGAGTCTGTTTTCGCCCAAGCAAGAAGAAATCTCACTCAGGCGAGAACTGGGATGAAATTTTGGGTGCTTTTCGGTTCAATCTCGCTCAAGCAATAAAATTTTTGCTTAAGTAGATATTTTCGCTCAAGCTAGACTCTGTAAAAAAAGTTAAAACTGAATTTTTTATATTTGCTTTTAAAATGTTGATTTATTTCTATTTTATATTTTTACTTATAAATTATGTAAAATTTTGTTTTATGTATATTTAATTGAAAAATCCTTTAGTTAGATATTTATGTGATTCTTGGATGAATTTTTGTGTGGTTTGAAATTTTAAGTTTTGGTGTGATTTAATTGTGTGATTTTGGATATTGTGAGATGTGGAATATGAATCTTAATCAAGACATAGTATTTTCAGAAAAGAAAATACCGTGTTAAGATTGTTTAGGATGTGCATTAATTATGGATTCGTCTAGAAGAAGATTTTCTGACTCTCCTGAGATGATGAAATCAGATAAATGAAGTTATTCAGGTGGTTACATTGATGCAGAAACACACAACGAGTGCAGCTATTTTGAATATATAAATGCGGTTATTTCTTTTAGCTGCACTTGTATATGCTTCAGTAAATAAAAAATAATAAATATGTTCAAATGTAACCCACAATGTACAAATTATTTATACATAATATAAAATTATAATACATAAAAAAATAAATTTAAAATATTAAAGAAAAATTCAAAAAATTTAAAACACAACATTAACCTTGTGTGTGAACCAACGTTGGTGGTGAAGACTGGCAGGGCAGCGCCAACAACGGCGGCGGTAGCGGAAGCGGTGGCGGAGCAGCGATGGAGATGAGAATGCTAATGGAACAGTTCGACCACAATGCAAGGAGAAAACACAAATATAAGGAAAACGAAAAAAAATTTATATGCAGTGAAGATGCAGAGGAAGAAAGCGATTCAAGAAACTCACAATGACACAAATTAATGAAGATGCAGAAAAAGAGATGAACTGCAAGCGTACGCGAGCGCAGGCACAGTGAAAACGAAAGGCAAAGTGGAGAAGAAAATATGAAAATGGTGTGGTGCAATTCAAATTTTAGGGTGAAAAGGGATTTACAAATGCGGCTAAATTAATTTAAAAAATGTCACCGCGTTTTTTACGAATGCTTTTGAGTGCAAAGCCGCACTTAATAAAGAGTATTCTCTTTTCATCATTTTGTACTAGTGTTAGAGTCAAAGGAGGTTCATATGAATAAGTATTTACACGAGAGCAAATAATATTACAGGTGATAGAACTCCTTAGTGAGAAGTTAGATGATGAAAATGTTTATTTTCTTTTAAATATTTGTTTTAATTTTATGTAAATATTTAAAGTCCTACGAAGAAGGATATACTTTGAAACACTATATGAAATAGTTGTAAACATATTTGTATTATGTTTATATATTTATTTTGATATTTCATGCAGATTATGATTATTAGATATGGGAAAAATATAGATATTACACTTAAATTAAAAGGATTAATATTTATTCATTAATTATTCTGCTGATAATTAAGGGATTTGATTAAATGAGACTAAATTAAATAAATAATAATAGATAGAACATCTCTATTATAAGAATAATATTTAAATTCATCTAATTTTTATTTGATCTTCTCTTATAAATATACGATACAAAAATTTAAATTTTGAGTTTCATATAAGACTTTTTCGATCATAAGAATAAAATAATATTTATTAATCTAAAAAATATTTGTTTTCTCCCAACAGCCAAAAAAAAAAAGAGTGCTATCAAATGGATGTATCGAAAAGAGATCTTAGAATGGTGTAAAAGTATAATCCAGAGAAAAAGTAAAATAAAATCTGAAGAGTTTTTCAATGGAAATGAAGAATATGATTAAAACATTTATTATTATTGTACTAGTTTTTAAGTGGGAGGATTTTGGAGATGATCGGAGAATAATGGTTGAAATAGATGAAGAAGAATTGATATCGAAATAATGAGGGGGTTTTGTCTTTTATTATGGAGCTTGATAATGCATGTTTGTATGTACACTGATTTGAATGTATTGGGAGAGCGTCCATGATTACCGATGGGCGCGAAGCCCTCAAAAGTCATTTAACCGTCCAAAACCATTTATTGATACTCGATACAAGTGGCATAGGAGTTTGGACTCTTCTTTCTCGTTATAATTCAAGATCTCATACACATCCCACTGTTAAAAAGAAAGAAAGTTAGTTGTAACTTCCTACATGTACTTAAATAAAGCCTCGTTACTTCTTTAAATTCTCTAAATTGTTGTTGATTTTGGTTGGAAACAATATGATAAAGCCGTTGAGAAAAGGTTAAGACGGACTGTTTATTTCAATCCATTCGTCTTGTTAAAGTTCATCTTTCAAAACTTGTAGTCTGCGCAAGCTAAGGGAGGGATGGACGAATTGGCCCATATGACTAGTATAATTTAAAATTTAGAAATTTCTCTTTATACTCTTATATTTTCTTCATATAGCCTCATATTTCACATTTCAGAATCTTATTACGCATGTGTCATAAGAATAATATTGTGAGACCATTTACTTAATGCATATAAATAAAAAACTTAAATTTATTCAAATTTTCTATTTAAAAAATTATTTTTTATAAATTTTAGAAAAATTATTTCTTATGCAGGGTGAACTGGTAAAATTAACCCACATATTCTATGCAGGACGGGCCAAATGCAAGACGGATTTATGCAAAAACTTAGATGTTGTACCTGCAAAAAGTATTTTGATACCTAAGTCAGTGTTGAGATAGTTTAGTGTAATAAATATTATTTAATGCATACCTTTGTTTTGATTGATGTGTCAAGATTTATGTTGAGATTAAAGTAAGTTTTAGAATTAATCTTCGAATTTTAGGTGAACCTCCTTTGTAGTAATTATATTAATCATTTGTGTTAAAGGATGTTTATTTGGACTATGTCCTAGACCGAAATCCTCTCGGAACAGTATAGCAAAACTAGAATGATTAACAAATAGTGGTTTAGGACAAGAAGAATTAAGCAAGCATTGAGTACTGCTAGGCAAGAGGATAGTGATGTGGTTTTTGTGAAGGGAAAATGAAAATAGGGATAAGTTTGGTTATTACATGGTGGCAGGTGAAACTTAAATGAGACATGATCTTGGTACCAAACAATGCAATATAGAATGAGTGAAACGCAACTTTGCAACGTTAACGGGTCACCTAACAGAAGTGATGTCAACCTTGTAAAGTTGATTTTGTTAAAGTACGGATTTTTTCAAAAGTGTGTATGAGTGTCTTTGTGAAGGAAGGAGCCAATGGAGTTTAGTTTTATAAAAGGTATGAGAGAGAGGGAATAAAAGGGTGATCACATATTAAAAATTATCGTCAAATTATTAAAAAGTGTCATTAGGCCATAATTAAACATTTCTGGCAAGGGGCGTGGATTATTATAGTTGGATTGCTGGAATTGGGTCCAACCAATGATGGAGTTATCTACATGTTCCATTATTATAAAAAAATAGCTTTCATTGGGCAAACTAGAGCTGAGCTCCTTTCCAACCTATTTGCTGGAAATGCAAGGAACAAAGGGAAAGAAAAGCAAAAGTAGATTCCCACCGCACATGTTATGTACTACACAATGTCTAATTTGTCTTCGCTTGCTTAGGGACATATTCATCATTTCCTCAAACATAAACCATACTTCTTATTACTCACTGCTCACTTCAGCTACTGCTTCTGCTTGATTGCATTTCGATTAATCCGCTTCTTAATACTTCACAAATCTCAATACCCCAATATAATCATCAATCTGCAATTCATCTTTAGTAATGTTAGCATCTTGTACATTTCAGTACTTGTGCATGTAAGAAAAGAATTGGTTTGTGACAGTCCAAAAAAGCCCTGAGGTCATGAACAAATGATAGTCTAACAATTATGACCCAAAAAATGATGGTCTAAGAATTATAGGTAGGAGTGAGTGAGTGAGTGAATTATGAATAGGAGAGTATTGACAAAGGTATGAATCTACCCAGGAGGAAAAGGTCCACTCCTTCAAAATGCAAAATCTAAACCAGAAGCAGGCCATCGTCAGCAATCACTAAAGTGGGCCTCTCTTCTAAGATCAGGAAATTAGGCTGCCACAAACTGGGTCCACCAATAAAGACATCTGCGCAATCAGGGAGAGTGAGAGTGAGAGAGAGAAATACAAACCATGGAATATCAAGTATCATAGAAGGATGTCATATAGGACATCTATAAGAAAATAAAAAAGTAAGGGGGAAATTGGAAAGTAAAAAGGAACGAACCTGAGTAGGAAGGGATAAGCATGGAGAAGTTCACTTCCATCCCAAAAGAGAACCTTTGGGTCCCTTGTCATGTTGTTGGGGTCACTGTTTACACTCAGGACTCTAGTGTTTTGTTTTAAGCTCATACAGAATGAATAGTAGAATAATTCTAATTTCTCGGCCAATACTAGCCATTGGGCATAAGAAAATCAATTAAAAAATTAGTCAAAAGCTCCTCCCATCGCTTATCTGAGATTCTGTTCTTGTGGTGGTGTGTTATAGGGAACCAAAAAGGTTTTATCTTATATTATAAAGCTGCTTTCTTCCATCTGTTTCAGAGCATCTTCACACATATGTATGCAGTTTTCAGTTCTCAGTTGTCACTCCCACAGGGAAAAACACATGAACAGATAAACCAGGTATAGTTTTCTTGATAAGGAAGCTCTGGCTACATGCGCATAGGCCAAAAACAGTGTCTGCAACACCTTCTCACTTTCAGTTCTTGGCTAAAGTAAGATCTGGGAACAACATTTTGGTTCAAGATATAAAGAGAATAAAGGTATTATATGACGAGTTTCCATCAAAACTAGATGAGAGATATGAAAAAGAATGACGGACAAAAACTATGAAGACCCTTTGGCCGTTAGCCCCTTTTGACAAGCAGAAACTCAAGAAAAGTTTATCAAAGCTAAAAGCTCTTATCTCTTGCAAAACCTCATCATAGCATAGAAAAAAAAGCATATAAACAAGAAAGGTCCATCTCATTATAATCCATCACATGTTCAAATCCAAAGGGAAAAAGCAATCACGTTGAATAGGAAATAAAAGGGGTTGTTCTTATTCACCTTTTGAAAGACAGCAGCATGATTAAATTGGCACACAAACATGTTACGTTCCTATTAGATCCACAGTCACAAGGTTATAATAATACTGAGAGGAATTCGGGAAAATCATTCTTTTTATTTGAAATGTAAGCAGTAAGTGATGAGCTAGAGAAAGTTCTGTAATACAAGAGGGCTTCGGCTACAGAACCTAATCTTTATCTACCCCTCAACACAATTGTTATGTCGTGCATCTCCACCAAGCAAAAAAGAAAATAAATTCAAAGAAAAAAAGAAAAAGAAAAAGGTTCCCTAAAGAGGCCTGTGTCGCTTGTGGCCAGCTTTGCCATCAGATTTCACAGCACCACTGGAATCCCCTTCGGAAGAAACCTCCATGGATTTGGTAAAGGAGCTTGAAAGATCCGCATAAAGGTCAACCACTCTTCTGATGTTGTTGTTAAGCTCCCTAATAAGGCCAACGTTTCTGCTGAGATTGTCAGGGACCTTGGACTCATGATTCTGGTTTATCTCATTGATGAGTACCCGGTTCTGATCCAAGATGTCCTGGACTTGAACAAAGCTTTTCTTAAATGTTTGCAAGATCTTGTTATCAATCTGTATACCGTTGCCGAGACCAGAGAATGTGTCACCTTCCATTTTTATTTATTTATTTTTGTTGGAGTCAAAAGCTTGATCGAGTCAGAACCAGCCCTGCATATTGGGCGAAAAGAAGATGATGAGAAGAAAGAACAAAATATGTGAAATACTGAGAGCGTTTCAACATATTTTTTTAATTTATCCATAATCATATCCTTCTATGTGTACCTGCCTGCACTAACCAAAACAGAGAGACAAAACATAAGCAGTTTTGGAATTGTTTAAGGCATTGCGCAGATGAGACAAGCTCTGTAGTAGAAATCATGACCACCATGAGTTCCTTTTCCAGAGGAATCAGATTATAAACATCAATAATAATAATATTTATTATTAATATTTCTACTGTTGCTATTATTACTATTATTATTTATTATTTATATTGATGGGGTAATTTTTTTAAAAATGATGAGACTGGAAAAAGCAGATCCCATTTCCATAAAAGGACCTTTTTTTTAATGTACTCAGGAAATACCTACCTAAAGCACAGAGTTCCAAAGAAGAATCTAAAAGCCACCCCCACCCAAAAAAAAAACACAGTCAATGATGCAGAAGAGATGATATTACGAAGTACTATAGCAGAGACAGTATCATTAACCCTTTTCAAGCAAAATTACGAAAAACAAAAATAGCAGAACTAAGTGACCGTCCAAATGTTGAACTTTGAACTCGAATACACCTTAAGAAAAACAAAACCCCATTTAATAATCTCATATGAGCATTAATACATAATAAAACCCGGCAAAATCTCAATTAACATGTTGATATAAGGAATTAAAATGTTGCAAAGTTCCTGACAGCATAAAATTCTTTTCAGAAATTGGTGAGATAAAAACAAAAGAACCCATTTGAGTTTGTGGAACCTACCCATCTGAAAATCAAGTAAGTTACAATTGCTGAGATCTCCTGCGAATATTTTAGTGGACAGCCGAGAAGAAGACGGAGAAGGAAAAGAAAAGGAGCTGATAAAACCAATGTCTGGGTGAAACTGAGATCAAGAAACTCCTCTCATGAAACAGTGGAGAGAAGGTTGTTGTGGGGCAGAAACAAATACTAAAAAACAAAATTCACATTTTATGAAACTATGGCGTGTTGTTTATTTATTTGTTTGGGGGAATTGATATAAAGGTAAAAATAAAATAATGAAGATTGTTAATACTAATAATAATAATAATAAATGATATTATAATAATTGGCATGAATGAAAAATGGTACCTTGAAAATCTGGAACATTATATTGAGAGAGAAGAGACAGAGATTGAAAGGGAAGACGAGGGATTCCCGAGGAGCAGTGAGTAATAAAGATCGGCGATTGAATCGAATCTGCGGAGCAAAGGGGCTGTCCTCCTCTGAATTCAGAGAGAGAGAGAGAGAAAACAGAGAATATGTAGATTTGACAGTCACGCTCGGACCCCTTTGTGTCTTAATATTTAGCACTATTCTATAATGAATATCCACCTGTTTTCTTATTTTCACATTTTATTTATTACATTTAATTATTAATTTACTTTTTTAATATCCATATATTATTAAAAAATATTAGTTTTTTTTTAATCTTTTATCTTTTAAAGTACTCATTCAGCTTCTTATCTGTTAAATATATAAAATAAAACCTTCTTTCAAATCCTCATCTACGCATGAAAACTTTACATTAACATTTTACGGATATATAAAATTAAATTTGTTAGACTTGAATAACTTTTATATCATAAATATAAATTTAAAAATTATTATTAAAAAATAAGTGTAATAATTATATTAAATTATTATTTATAAAAAAATCTTTGGTTATAATATTTTTAAGAAGTATTGGGTAAAAGTCTTGGTCCTTGAAAAGAAGAAAGAAAAAAAGTAATAGGATTTTATTAGGACACGTGGCTGGTTGATGATGTAAAGAGATTTGTATGATGAAAGGGCCCTACTTTTGCCAGCAAAGCATGTATCAATTCTTTCCTTAATATTCAGAATCAGACGTATTATGATGGTGGATCACACACTTCAAAAAATTTGTCGGCCGATATTTATTTATATTAATGGAAGAGTAATGAAAACAAAATAGATTAAAAAAAAGTACAAATATATCATAAATTAAATTAAAATTAAAAAATTTGACTAAAAAGAAATTAAGAAAAAGATTTTAAAAAATAATAGAAATAATAGAGAAATATAATGGAATGAATATACTGGTGAGATGAGATTAACCTACTTTTTAGTTTTATATTTTTTTAATTAAATATAACAAAATAATGATTTTTTTTTATTCTCCTTCCATCCATTTTAATATATTAAATAATTGAAAATAAAAAATATTTTTAATATATACTTAATGGTTTTTATAATAATCTTTGATTTTTAATATATTTACCTATTAAATATATAAAGTGTTTGAAACAATAATAGATAAGAAAAACTGAAGAAAAAGAAAAGTTTGAATTGGATAGATTTATTTAGAAAAACATCTATATTTTAAAATTCAATTTTCTCTTTCTTTTTCAACTAAACATGATTGGTGCTCCCTTGTTTATTTCTCCTAAATAAAGATAATTTGTAAATAGCTTGTAGAAGTGAATTATAAATTTTGGTTTAAGCAAAAGCTGCTTAGCAAATAACAGAAATGGTTTTATTATCTTAATTTTTAAAATTTATTTGCTCAAAGTTTTCACTGACATTTTTAATTATTTAACCATGTTCTATTATTATTTTTTTCAATGAGAAAAAAAAGTGAAAAATAAGTTATTTAAATGGAAAAAAAATAATAGAGAGAAATGTAGTTGGATAATTTATTTTATATATTATAATATTTAAAGGATAATTTACAAAATAATTTTTTAAAAATAATAAATTAAAATAAAGCATTATTATAAAATTTAACAAAAAAAAATTTGGTTTTATTTATTATTTTAATAATTTTATTTTAATTATCTATTTAAAAAACAAAACTATAATAAGATAGATCAAATCTGCACAATATACAGAAAGTATGAAAGATAAAATTTTTTTCCATTTACATGCTTATTCCCTTTGTGTTTTCTGTAGTAAGAGTAAAACTTATTTTATATATTATATAAAAGCTAACATTTCCAATTATGAGTCTTGTAATTGAAAAAGAAAATCAATTTGCTCTAATTTGTGAATCCCAAGATGTTTTGAGATTTGTAGCATGAATAAAATAAAGAAGTAATGTATAAATGTAGTTTAATAAGTGTATAATAGTGAAGATGATGGATTTGTATATTCCCAAGTATACATGACAGGACATTACTACTTTATGTTTGAGGTTGCTATGGACCGTATACTAATATTGATTCCAGCTCAATCCCACCTGGAGAATACCATAATAATTCAATGCTTCCCAAAATTTCATTCAATATCGTCTGTTGGAAAATAAAAACTTAAATTACATTCTTTAACTCATGTTTAAGTTGTTATAACTTGAATATTATGTTTCTATCTTAAACATTTACTTATGATATTCTTATGCATCTTAAACAAGATTATTCCTTTTAAAAACTTAAAATATCGTATTTTGAACTGTTTTAATTTTTTTTACAAATCTCAATTTCAATCATTAAAACTGAGTACTTCCACTCTTAATAATTAAACCCTGCAGAGGATTTATTTGCATAAATTGTTTTATAGGTCTGTTTCCATTATTATCTATAGATAAATAGGAGTTAGTATATAGATAGATAGATAGATATGTCTTTATTAACATGTTATAACACTTATATTCCTAGTAATTAAGGATTCTTAGTAACTAAGGTTTATGGTATTCATATTTATTCATTTCACATTCATTGGAAAGAATTTGTCTCCCTACTTGAAAACTACTGTATGTATTTGGTTACTAAATTTACTAACCTTTCTATTCTAAACTCTTGTTGACATAACATATTTAATGATTTTGTTAATCATTATTATGTTATCTATTCTGAACGTTGTTTTTATTATTGAGTAAATTTTTTTAAATATTTTTTTTAAAATAATATTTTATATGAGATAAAATTATTTTTATATGGGTTTAAAATCATTAACGACGAGAAAATATTAATACGATAAATTTTATTTCAAATTGAAATGAATGATAAAAAAATCATTAATCAATTTTAATCTATTATAAATTTAATTAAACAATCAATTTAACCTGACTCTTTTGATAAAAATATTATCTTATATATTGATAAAAATTATTCATTATTTTATATATTAATATTTTATTGTACACAAATATTAAATTTAATAATATTTAATAAATTATATATATATATATATATATATAATATTTTTAATTTTAATGTAGATTGAGTAAACCAACTTAATTAGTGGATTCAGTGTCCAGACCAAGTATTCAAACGAGGATACAAATCAATGTCCACTTAACCTACTTTTTAAACAAATTATTTATAGCTCTATTTTTTCATGAACAAATCATTTGTGGAAAAAAATACCAGAAGGAGGTAGAAAGGAACTATTTTTTTATAAACAATATTATTAATAAAATTAACCACCAATGGTATTATTGAATTATCATTAAAATAATATAAAAATTAAATAAAATAATAACATTATTTTATTTTATTATGCACAATTAACTGTATGCCACATTATTAAAATCAACTTTCTTTAAGTAAAATAAAATTATTGATGAGCTGAAAGATCCACACTGCATTAAAATACAAGATGAAATAAATCATTTAAAAATTCCTCAATACAGCTATTTTTATCATATCTTATCATATTTAAAAAATATGCATATCTATTTTACATTCATAAACTTTTTGAGAATAAAAACTCTTGAGAAGTAACACTTGTCATTACATACATAAAAAGTAATATACAAAATAAAAATATGAAAAAACTATATCAAATTTATGTGAAACAAAATAAAAATATTTTTCTCATTATATTAAATTTAGATTAAATAAATAAATAAGATAAAAGATCTAAATCCTGATCAGTCATGTCAGTACGTGAAAAATAATATAAAATTAAAAAAATTAAAACTAAACCAAATTTGTGTGAAATAAAAAAAAACTATCATTAAATTTAAATAAAAAAAATAAAAATAAAAATAAAGACAAGAAGTAAAAAAAAAAACATTTTTCAATGTATAGCTCCATCAGAATAAACAATTGAGTCTCAACATTTAATAACATCGTTTTACTTTATATAAAACTGTACAACACATGTTATTATATGAAAAATAATAAAAAAAATATAAAAGACTAGACCAAATTCATGTGGAAAAAGAAACTTTCAAAAAAAGTAATCTAACAAACAAAGTATATTGAAAGTTTAAACACATAAAAATTAAATAAACACAAATAAAATTACATTTTCTAATGTGAACTCTAACATAAAAAACCGATTGAATCTCAAAAATTATATGTCGCTACCATTACTTATTTGCATTATGATGATATTGATGCATATAACTAGTGTTACTTTTTATTAGGGGCGACAAAGCGGACCGACCCGTCCCTCTTAGGCCCTTAAAATGTGGGTCGGGTTGGTCTGCCTTGCATACAAATGTGGGTTGATTTTCATGACCTGTCCCGCATGCGGGTTGGCCCGTGGGCTTGCGGAGCGATCCATTTTTTTTTTTAACATAGAGGAGGAGTGGAGGCAGTAGCGATGTGCAACAGTTGAGCGCCAATAGCGCGCGACAGTTACAGGCGAAGCCACGTGGAGTTGCAAGTGGAGCGAGTGGCAGTGCTGTAAAGAAGAGTGCGTCGTGTGTTGTGTGCTTTTTTTGAAACAGGTAACTGCGTTATGTTTTGAATGAAAACCTAATTTTCTTTTACTCAAAGTTGTCACTCCTCTACTGGATCATTGTTGTCAAGTCAATTCATTTTTTTATTTTTTATTTTTCTTTTTGCGGGCTAGTGGGTCAGCCCACCTCGCCTCGCTGTTGGCCCGCGCGGACCGCGGGTTATGCAGGGCAGGCTAATGCGGGTTAGCGGGTTGAAAACGTCAACCCACCCCACGTTTTTTACTGCGGACCACAGGCCGACCTGCCCCACTTGGACACCCTTACTTTTTATTGGACATTAGTAAATATACACTTCCTATTGTATAATTTACAAACTAAATTATTTATTTCTGAGTAAATATTTTAAATATCATATTTAATTTATAAAGAAAAAAAATACCTTAGTAGCATTACATTTACTAAAAGTGATACGATTTTGTTTGTACAAGATGCAGGGACATGAACATATTGAATTTTCGTAAAAGCTAAAATTAAGACTTAAAAAAAAAGTTGGGAAATATTTTTATTATATATGATATAAATAATATTGATATATAGTGTATATGAAAGACGCCATCACATTCATGAGTTGTAAATATTTTGGACATCTGGCCACTAATAAGTATAAATATTTCTCCATCGGACATGATTTATTTTAAGGTAATGTTTGAATTATTGATACACTTGTAAAAATATGAGAGATGGAGATATGAGGTTAGTGAGATATTTTACAGTTAATAATTCCCATAAAAAAACGTTGTGTTTGATAATAATTGGATTGGACAGGTACCGTATGTAATTGTACGAGAAGGAGAATAGGAAGGATAGTGGAAATCCAAAACGGGGGTGGTACTGGAGTCAACACCAACGTGATTCTCTCTAGGATGTTGTTTGTGTTGGATATTTATAATGGTTTTGTTTGGTGTAGTTAAGAAAAAAGAGGTACAAGGAAATCTGGGGTAACTGTTTGGAGCGTATCAGAGATGGACACGTGGATGTGGTGATATTAATAATGTGTAAGAGTGTGAGTCCCACCAAGAAGTGTGGTGTGGTGTGTAAGAAGAGGAGCTGGACACGCTACTTTTGGCCTCATCCATGTATTATTGGTGTCTTCAAGAACAAGAAAAATGTTAAACACAACGTCTTCATCTCTATAAACAAATTATCAAATCTCTCTACTTTTTTAACCAAATAAATCAGTGGATAAACTTTATGTCAACTATTCAATAACGTTTCAATAAATATTTTTTTTTGATGACTTTAATTCAGGAGAAATAAAAATAAAATAGGATGAAACAATATGTTGTATAAGATTATCCTGCGATTTAATTATAAATCATCGTGTTTATTTATATGGATTAATTGGATTGGATCCAGGAGCTTGATTATGAATTATTGTATACAATCATTTATTGTTTTTATAATAACTGTTTTAAATTATTTTAAAAATTGTATTTTAAAAGTTACCTTGAAATAGTTAATGATCAATTGTCTAAAAAATACACTCATACGGTATAAAAATAAATGGATTGTTAAATAAAAATTAATTTTAGAAAATTAAATAATTATTTATTATTTAATTAAATTTGAAATATTTTATAAACTAAAAATATTATAAATTATTAGTATATAATATAATTTTTATTATTAATAAATTTTTATAAAATAATTTTTAAATTGATATTTAACCATTAGGGTTTAATTATTTATTATTTTATATTTTAAATTAATCTTTCAAAAAATTAGTAACTAAAATTTTGATAGTTAATTTAAATCTCAATATAAAAATTATTATATAAATTTTTACTAATAATAAAAATCACTTTAAATATAAATAATTTATATTTTTTAAAATAATATTTAATTTAGTGACTAATTATATTTTGTTTATAAATTTAATTGTTATTTAATGATTTTATTGTAGTATAAAAGATATATAATATTTTTTAAAATATTCTGTATAGTGTCTATATATAATAGATTTATTATCCATTTCATTAATTATCTTGTCTAATATGCTTAATGATTTCCTTTGAAATATTATAGAATAATATTTTTAAAATAATGAAGAAATATATTTTTATTTTAAAGTAAAAAATATATTTTTTCATTCTTTTAAATATTACTAATTTTTCTTAAATTTAATCTGTAAGGACCGAGAAAAATAGTCTTAGAGTAGAAATTGTACAATTAAAATGACACCTGAATATTTTATTATTAAAGTGAAAAGGCTATATAAATAGAAATTTAGTTATTCAGGTTTTATTTTAAAAAGAACAATTATCTCTCTAAAAACTCCTTTTTCCTTTCCTCTGCCTTCTCTCTAAAATCCCGACCTCCTCGCTCACCTGTTTGACGATCGGAGTCCACCATTGGACTCCTGGCAGCGAGATCTACAAGATTGACCGATCAGAATTTTTCATAGAGTATGTTCATTTTTGTTCCCTTTTTCCTTTCATCTCCCTTCTCTCTTAGATTCCGACCTCCTCTTTCATCAGTTTGATGATCAGAGTCTGCCATTGGACTCCTGACAGTGAACTCTACAAGTTTGACCGATCAAAATCTTAGATAGAGTAAGTTCATTCTTGACTCTTTTTCCTTTGAGTTAGTTTTGATCTGGTTGGGTTGCCTTTTAATTTAAGTTTGCATGTGAGATTTTTATCTTAAGAATTAGTCTCTGTTAGCTCAGGGTCCTAGTGATGTAGTTAGATTTGTGATCAGGACTCTGTGGTGCAGGTTAGGGTATCCTTAAGCTTTTGGTGGGTTTGGAGTTCTTAGTGAGCATCTGCTAAAGTCCAGGTAAGGGAAGCTAGTTTAAAATCTTCAATAGAACCCTAGGTTAGAAGATTTGAATGTGAGTGTGACGGGGTCACCAATTCCAGATTTTGTTGCAAG
>Ga0123342_1004290_pt1 | contig 21879 bp, 9 predicted proteins | sample Turbeawhitnodule_FD_89960 | JGI IMG/M metagenome (GOLD analysis project Ga0123342, IMG submission 89960) | Root nodule microbial communities of legume samples collected from Mexico - Turtle bean Mexico white nodule | ecosystem: Host-associated > Plants > Roots > Nodule | place: Mexico: Nepantla...
AAAAAAAAAAAAAATTTTAAAAGTTTTATAATATAAAAAAAAAAAAAAAAAAAAAAAAAAAAAAAAAAAAATTAAAAAAAAAAAAAAAAAAAAAAAAAAAAAAAAAAAAAAAAAAAAACAAACTTCCCTCACCTTTTTAAGAGTAGATACATAAATCTACCAATTAATTACTTCCCTTACCTTTAAAAACTAGATACATAAATGAGAAAAAACATGAAAGATATTTAAAAAAAAAAATACTCTATAAAGAAGGTGAGAAATAGAAATTGTTGCAGGCAATTTTCACACAAACAAGTGGAGAAGTGGTGTTAAGAAAATTCTGACCAGGAAAAACTAAAGAAGAAATGAAACAATAAATAAATACCATGGTTAAGAAAATTCTGACTATGAAAGAAACTAAAGAAATGAAACAATAAACATGAAAGAAACTAAAGAAATGAAACAATAAACAAATACCATCATCCTCTATTAAACTGTTGTTGTAGTTGCATTTGAAAGTAAAGAAAACAAGTAAGGAATAAGTGACATCTTCCTATGTTAGCTAAATGGTACCACCATTGCTTAAGGAGAAGTCAATAATCGTTTGATGCCACTTTTCTGTTCTGAGGTAAGCCTGGAGGGAAACTTGATATTGAACTTGATTCTCAAGTTCCCTTTCTTGGAAGGCTCTTTGGGAATTGGCATGCCCTCTCCTTTCACAACTTCTTCGTATGTAGGACTAACTGTGTTGTTGATAGGGATTGTCAGATTCCGACCATCAAGAGTTGTCAGCTGAACTGAGCAACCTGTCAAGGCTTCTACCAGAGATATTTTCTGGCTGATAACAAGATCATTGCCATCCCTCTTGAACAAACTATGAGGCTTCTCATCGATTATGAATACAAGATCAGCAGGGATAACTCCTCTTTGTTCATTTCCCTTTTCGGGAAATGTTATTTTTGTCCCTTTCTTCCAACCTGGCCTGATCTCAATTGCCAGGATTTCCTCTACTGTGGAGGGTCTCCTGCAAATAACCAAACACATTGCTACATTTCACAACACAATTTCACACTTCATCATACATTCTTATGTCTCCTAACTTCACACCAAATTCCTACAAGATGATTGATTCTGTGATACACAGAGAAAGGTACCAAGAATGAATGTTCACACAAATCATGGCACAAAATCAGCATTATCATTCCGCAACTGACTATGAAAAACCATCTCTCATAAAAGATGCTACTCAATGTCATTGTAGTCAATGTAATGACATTGTGGAGTGAGACTAGGCCATGATAGGATTCAAATAGAGAACAATCTTCATGACTGCCGTGATGGCTAAAAGCCACAGCACTTTGTGAGATAAAGCAGTGAAATGGAACTATGATGAGTTTCAGAAACTCATTTCACACACCTGTAACAGTGACTCATTTCATAAATGTTACTCGTCAAAGATATGATGAATCAACAGAATCTAACCTACCACTTTAACAGTAGAAATGGATAACTCTAAGCCTAAAACACGTGAACATAGGGTTAAATTTCAAAGCTATCATCAAACAATCGACCCAACTGATCAGATTAAAGAAAATCATGAAACTTTGTACATGAAATTTGATAATATGATTCCTTGCAATAACAGACTAACATAAACAAACTCAGGTCTTCAGGAAGAAACTATAAAGTAAGAGATGCAATGCAAGTGAGTAAAAGTGGAGAACTCACCCACTGGCATCGTTAACATCCCTTGAAATCTTCATTTTCTTGGTAGTCCCTTTATACAAATCCTCCAAACTACAATGCAATGTTCTCTCAATTGGTGCCCCTTTCCTAGGCATATGGACAGAGCCCTCTCCAGCTGCATTCCGAAATTGAGCAAAAATATCTTCACTAAACGGGCCACCCCTGGGAAATCCAGGTCGACCACCCATGTCCCCTGTTCCACCACGACCAACGGGGCTCTTAAACCCGAAAAACTCCGAAAATATATCATCAGCACTTCTGGGATTGTACTGGAATGTTGTCGACCCACCGTGGCTGCCACCAGGAAAACCACCGCCACCCGGAAAACCACCGCCACCCGGCGGCACACTATTCAACGCCTCCTCACCGTACTGATCATACAGGGCTCGCTTCTGTGGATCACCCAAGACCTGTTTCACGATTCAAATTAGGAAAAGAAAAACCTACCAAACCCCACTTCAAAAAAAATGAAAAATTGGAAACTTTTAATTATCAATCAAATTACCAATTGTCGTTCTAAACCAAAACCTATTTTAGATTCAATCTAGAACAGCCCACGAACTCAAAATTGAAAAACCTCCAAACAAAAATGACAAACCTCCAAAAAAATGACAACTTTGCACAAAACAATAGAACATCAAATTTGAAAAATAGTTTTCATCCAAACCCATCATCAAAATTACAACTTTCAAGGGAAACAAACCAACAAAAAACTGAAATTACTTCAAAATACCATAACATTTGAAAAGGATACTAAATTGACATACATCATATGCTTCCGAGATTTGCTTGAAGTTAGTTTCAGCGTCTTTCTTGTTGTTGGGGTTCTTATCAGGGTGCCACTTCATGGCCAAACTTCGATATGCTTTCTTAATATCATCATCTTTGGCGTTCCTATCTACTTTAAGGATCTTGTAGTAGTCTAAGCCCATATTTCCTGTGATCTTTGTTCTCTGCTAGGAAGAAAGAAGAAGAAAAGGGATTATCTGGTATTCTATTATACAGAAGAAAACAGCATAATCATGATATCACATCCATTCCTTCAAATCTTCAAATATAATACAGAGAGATACGGGGAAGAATAGATGTCAATATTCTTGCTAGTTACAAACAATCCCAGATGTGTCATCTACTTATCATTTATTTACTTTAAGTTTAATTTAACCTACAGTTGCTTCTTTTGAAAATAATAATGATATGTTTCACATTATAAAAATATTGTTGTAATCTTTTAAATTAAATGATAGTTAATTTGGTTTTACTTTCGATATGAAATATTCAAATGTTCTTTCACATTTTTATTCTATTAAAAATATATAATTTATAACTTTTGCAATTTATTATTTTTAATTAATTAAAATAATAATAATACAATTTAATATATAAAAAGTTTTAAAACATTTATAGAATAGTAATTTTTTAAATAATTATTTAACTATTTTATAATAAAGACAGATTATTAAGTATTTATTTTATTTATTAAAAAATAAAATTATTCAATATTAATAAAAAAATTACTAAATAATATATGCTCTGTAGATATATTATATATAAAGACTGAGTACAAGAGGGGAGTTTTCTATGTGTAAATATGTCCATTGACGTTCTTACTCTAAGTGTGTTTTTAATTCATATAATTATATTATACAATTACAGTAATTAAGTTTATTACAATGTTTTGATCAAATAAATAACTAAATAATTATATATTATATAAAAATGTACAGTGAATGATTTATTTTATTTTTTGAAACGTCTTTTATAATTATAACTATTTAATTTAATAATTATTGTAACATTCTTTATAAATATAATAATAATTTCTGTAGGTTTAGTAATAGTATATGAATATATATATATATATATATTATATAATTTTTGTTACGTATATAAATATTTGTAAAGTTAAATAGTGTTTTAGTCTATACAAAAATTACAATATTTATTATAATAATGGAAATATTAATTTTATGAAGATATGATGTTGAAAAGTTTTATTCCCTGATCTATGTTTAAAAAAAATATTCTTATATCTATCCTATTATGTCGATTTTGTATCTTCGTCCATCTATAATTACTGGACACTCAACAACACACATAGAAGAAGTTACTATAATATCTTTTGTTGGTGTAAATACCTCTAACAAAGCTATCAGATTGTGAAGCCTCAGTTACACTAATGACAAAAACTCTGTCTGCTGCTCTGGGTTTTTGGTTACTATTTTGTTGTACTTGCGACATTCCGCCAGATTTTGGAGCTCCCAATTGGACACGACACTCTTTTGTTACATGACCATACCTGTGACATTGATCACATGTCACATTTGACACTGGATCAGGGCTGGATCAGGGCAAAATCTAACAACATGTGGCCCACCGCATCTAAAATATTTCAAACTAGGTGGTCATTGAGAATTGGGTCTTCCACTACTATAAGATTGAGGTCTGAAATAAGGTTTCTTTCTATCTTCATATTTATGCATGCTTTTATAAGGTCCTCCCACTTGAGGCTTAGCAAGTTTGTTACTACTTTTCAAACTCTCCACTACTTTTGTTTTCTTCACTAGAGTAGGGAAATCTCTAATGGACATAGGGATCACCACTTCTGTAAGCTCTTGATTCAATCCAAACTCAAATTTTCTATATCTCCGAGCCTCAGTCATGGTTTGGGTGTAGAATCTAGCTAAGTGTTTGAACCTAGTAGCATATTCAGTGACTGAAAGATTTCCTTGTTCCAGCTGCATGAATTCAATTCCTCTTGCATATTTGACAATATCAAGAAAATACTCCTACAAAAATGTTACTTTGAAACTCTTCCAAGTGACAATTTCTTCTTTGTCTTCCATCATCTGCTTCATACCTATCCACCAAAACTCAGCTTCTTCAATAAACATATAGATGGCATAAGATAACTTTCTCTCTTCAGGGCATTGAGTAGCTTCAAATATCTACCGGTGGAGGAGGAGTAGGTGGTCTACATGTCATCTACTAAGCACATAAAGAATTGGGTTAGAAATTACTAAAATTCCCAACTACATCTTTAAGACAAATTAACTTAAAATAAATAATCACACAAAATATATACAAAACCAATCAAGACTTATCTCTAAAATGTACTCTAATTATTTAGAATTAAGATAGAAAATAATCTTGATCCAATTATTTCCAAAAGATTCGTATTAAGTAAGTCATACCAAAGACTAACACATAATCCAAAGATTACCAACTAATTCAATAGAAAGAATTCGGGTAAGTTCAACCTAAGTCGTGTATGAATTCCCCCATTTGCTTCTCACCATCTGATATCTTAGTTTCTCACCATCTGATATCTTAGTCTATGTGACTTAGATCATCAGTGAAACTCAGAGATCTATATTACCACATAGGCATCAATACTTAATACACAACAAACATCATTCCATACCATACATTATCCTAAATGTATGAATTCAATTTCATACCATTTTCATCATACAATATCATTCAAAATATCCTATCTAACATAAAAAAAACAACACTTAAATATTAAACCATCAAAATCTAATATTTCAATAAGTTTAAATAATATATAAACAAACAACACAATATATAAATGCGTAACATCCCGGCAAGAGAAATTGAATATTGGGACCAAGTCCCTCCACAACCAGATCTTCTAGCTTAGGGTGTTATTAAGAATTAAATTTAGCTTCCCTTATCTTAATTGCTTGTTTTCCAAGTAACTTATAGAATTTTATTCCCTCAGTCGAGATAAGTTTCAAGATTTAAGGGTTTAATGCAAGTTATCCAAACAAAACAAAAATTTAGTATATAGTAAAATAAGTTGAGAGGATTACTCTTCTTAATTGACCTTACCAAAATTGATGACTAAATATTAAGAAAAACAGATAACAAAGAATCTTTACAGTAAAAATAACTTACTCTGTTTGAATAAATTTGATTCACTCCTTAGCGCGATCAGATTCTAAAATAAATGATGTATGGAGTGAGAAATAATAATAAAAAAAAAAAGTTAAAAGAGAGATGGAGAGAAAGAGAAAAAAAAATGGAAAGAAACTCTAGCCGTGGGTATGTGACTTTTAAAAGATTTGACGTTGTTACAAAATTATCTTATCTTCAATCAATTAAAATCTCTCTCCACCTCAATCGTATAAACTTTTTAATAATAATAAAATTCTTATCCTTTCAACTAATATTGTTACTTAATTATTTTACTAACAGATTTGGGTGTTACATATTTAGTTATTAGTGGTGTAATTCTTTTATATTTATAATATTATAAACATAATAGATTTTCCTAATAAACATTTGAAGGTGTGCACAAATTTTTATGACAATATATAATCATAATTCTATTTGTAACCTCTTTATAACCGATGTTCACATTTTTTTTATTTTTTATTTTACTCTTATACTAATATTTTATTTTATCATTTTGTATTGGACATTGTGTTGTTTTATTATTATTATTTGTATTATAAATTTTCATTGGAATCTGAGAGCGGTTACTAAATAAGGAACAAATTTGAATCTATGTTGGCCAGTTTTGTTTTTAAAAAAACGTTTTCTTTGTTTTTAAAACTATAATACACAACACTTTATCTTCAAAATTTCAAAATCTAATTGTTCGTGTTCCTCATTTTTTTTTTTCATTGTTATGCTGTGTTGGAATTGAGGTGAGAATTTGTGGAAGAAGGAAGAAATTATTTGTGAAAATTAGTGAGGATGTGTGAGGTTGTTTGGATTAAGGGATGATAGAGTAGATTTGTGATGGTGATTTATTGAAATTTGTGAGTTATATGATAGTTAGAAAAGAATTTAGAAATTATAGTTAGAAGAGAATTTAGAAATTATTTTAAAGGTGTTTACAAATTTATCCTTATTATTAAAAAAATATTTAAATAATGCGTTATGGTATATATTTTTTAGGTTTGAGTCAGTTATTTTTTTCTAATATATAATATTCATAGTTACTTTTATTTTGTAATAAAAAATTAAAAAAATATAATAAAAAATAATTCAGTGTTAAATTGAAATAAATTTATTAAATATATTAAAATTTATGAAAATAACATTTATTATTATATACATTTGTTATTTTATATAATTATATATATATTTTATTCATATTATCTTTTTAATTTTTAATTATATATTGTTATTAATAGTATAATTAAATATTTTTATTACATAAATTTTAATAAACATACTCACCTACAATAATAAAAGCTAAACTAATTTTGAAATCGATTTTCGTAACCATGTGCATATCAAAATCAATTTTGGGCTACTAGACACCATTATAAGTCAAAATCGATTTTCCCATCTTTATCACAAGTCTCAAAATTGATTTTCATACTAAACATATAAATAGAATCGATTATATTGTCCTACAAAGGATATTAAAATCGATTTTCTTGTAAAAAAATGTCACATAAAATTGATTTTTATTCTCTATACACTCTATGTAAAATCGATTTTACCTTCTATCTTTCAACATGTTGTACTCATGCAGGGTGTAGTGTTAGGGAGATATAGGCATAAAATAGCATTAGTCTTATGTGTAATCACCGTTAATCCTTCTATATGAGAGGAGAAACGAGTATTCATCCCACCTGCTCAGTCATCCTGAGCATTTAGTTGTGTGAAAAGTGGGCTCCATGGGGATGTTGTGGAGAAGTGGGGTTGTTTTCCATGCTGCTGTGCTGAGAAAGTGGACATAGGTTTCTACTCTATTATATGTATTTTGTCTCCTATTTTCACTTAGAAGTTTACGCTTGGTTAGTTGTTTTATAGGGTTTTTATGTGCACTTTCTCTACCTTGTTTTTCTAGAGTTTTTTAGGCTAGATTGTGATGGTTTTGTATAAGGGTTGGGATATCCCTGAAGTATCCCTTTAATTTACTTAATTCTTTGCTGATAAAAAAAATCCTGAACATCCTCATAATTACCCTCAAACTAATAGAACCAAATAAGTAACTAACTCACTCGCGAATCGACACTTCAACCCGATCGTTAGTGTTTTATTTTCTTTTACTTCAAAATCAAAGTTCTGTTTCACCATATATTCCTTTTCATGCTTCAACTTTACTACCTTAAAAAATGTCTCTTATTTTCCATTGTTCATTGTTGGATTCTTTGAATTTAATTTATTTCCTTCTATTATTTTATGTCAAAAATGTTTCGCAATGAGGAATTGAATTTTGTGCAGAGTTTATGTTTCTGATGACATAGGCAATTGACTTTGCTTTGGTGTTTGATTTATAATACCTTTTTGTAAGTTCCATCTCACTCAATCGTGGTGGGATAATTTGTCTTTGTTTGTCCACTCAATTATAAGATTAATTTTAACAAAATTAACTCTAAATTATTGAAGATAACCACCACATTTATTTAAATTCACTTATAAAATTATATTGAATTTTGTCTTTTTTCTTAAAGAAGTGCACAAATTTATTTCTTAACAATTAAAATCATACTTGAACAAATTGTCTAATTAAAAATAAATATAAATAATTTTTATAATTTTTTAAATAATTGTTTCTAACGTTTATAATTTTTTTCATTTTAATAAATTATATAATAAAATGGAAAATATAAGTTATAAATAATCATTGAACAAAGAGAAATATGTAAACTAAATATTACAAATAAAACAAAAAAAATCATTGAACAAATGAACTATCTAAAAATGAACTATCTAGAAGAAGAATAAGAATTTATAGAGATTAATCATATATAACTATTATGCTGAATATATTTATATAAATTTTAATAATAAATATATGATAATATTTAAAAAATCAGATACATGTAAATTTATAAGTAATTAGAATAGTACAATATAATATAAGTTTATAATAATATATTTAAAAAATTATATAGATATACATAAGTTTTTAATAAATTAGAATATTACAGTATAAATTTATAATAATATTTAAAAAAAACTTGTGTTCCAGTAACAATAATATACATACACATAATGTATATTAATATTTTTTTATTTATTCACAAACTAAAAAATATTTTAAAATAATACATACTCATCCAAAGAAAATATCTATAAAACTTTTTATAGATTCAACTTTTGAATCTATAATTTTATATAGTGGTGTATAAAGTACAACAATAAATTTCAAATAATAATAGAAGATATTTAAGTATTAAATAAATATATAAAAGAATATTAACGAATATTTTTTAGAATCCTTTTATTAAGTATGTCTAATAAGATTAAAAAATTGGCTAATTTATAACTTTGATCTACACAATTATAGAGTGGGTAATTTCAAGACTTTGAATACCCAAACACATGCATGTGTTTTATGTGTGCAATACATTACTTGATTTCTTAATCTATACTATTTAAACACTTAATTAAATTGTTAAGATCCTTATGATCAAACTTGCAACTTAATGAAAAAAATCCTAAAATGAAATGTTATCAAATAATTCCAAACTTAAACTAAAGGATAAATTACTTGAGAGAATTAAGTAATGAAAATAACAAAAAGGCTAAACATTAAAAAAAAATAAGAAATTAAGAAATTAAGAGATATTAGAGAAAAATCCACACTCACACAAATTGAAAAATATTCATATATAAATGATCCAAGACAATTTAGCTACATGTTACAATCTAATTTTGAAATTGATAAAGATTAGAGTAAAAATGTTAGAAAGATAAAATAAGATAGAAGGTAGAGAAAGAAAGTTTGAAAAAATTGGAAATAAGAAAAAAAAATGAAAAACGAAGATAAAAGGCCTTTGGTCAAAAATTCTTAAAATTAGTCCATTTTACTTAATTGAAACGACATACAAAATTTTGGTAAAGATATGTCTAACAAGAAAATTTGTATATAATTTGTATAAAATTTTGGTAAAGTTAAATTGATAAAGAGATAAAAAAAATATTATGTCAAATGCAAGTGGAGAAGAGAATGGTTTGAGTGGGAGAAGGACCAAGTGGACGAATTCATGTATATTCTGGAAGGTCAAACCTTGAAATCTGGTTGGGACGACAAATGGCTATGGAGAGATCCGCAAAACAGTAAGTATTCTGTCAAATCTGCATATGAAATCCTTTCTAGTTCTACCCCAGGTGCTTTTAATGTTATGTTTAGTGTCCTGTGGGGGTCTGTTGATTCCACTATCGACACAATGCTATGCTTGGAGGGCATTACAAGACAGGATAACTACAAAACAAAATCTGCTTAGAAGGTCGGTTCACGTTGTGATTCTCTGTGTGTTTTATGTGGTAGCGAGGAGGAAACAATCTCCCACTTGCTGATATCTTGTCCAATTGTGAATGCTGTTTGGAATTTATGTCACAATTGGATTGGGGTCAGCTTTGTAAACCATTTTGCTATGAAGGAACACTTTGAACAATTTCATTATACTTGGTTTAGCAAAGAAGGTAACAAGTTATGGAAATGTGTGTGAGTTTCCATCATTTGGTGCATTTAGAAACATAGGAATGGGATTGTTTTAACCAAGCAAAAGTGGATGCAAGTGAAATCTTCTCTATGGTTCAAATGCAGTCATGGACTTGGTTAAAAAACAAGGTTCCAAGTTGTATTTCTCCTTTTCAGATTGAGTCCAAAGCCCAACTACTTTTATTATTATGACAGCAAAACGTTGATAGTCGTGTGGATTGAGAGGTTGGTCTTTTGTTCCTTTTGCTTGGCCCGGTAGGTGTGCGTTCTGTTTCTTGTCATGCTTTGGTTTTTTGTCTTCTTGTTTGAGAGGCTAAATTCTCCTTTGTTGTAGAGCCGTTTAGCGTTCTTTGTTTTACATGACGCTTTTTCGTGAAAGGTAGAGGTTTTTTGTGCTTTGTTTTGTCATGTTTGTCTGTACTTTAGAGCGCTCAGAAATGTTATCTGAATTCTTTCTTATATAAAGGTTAGAACACCCCTTTGTGTTCCTTTTATATTTATATTTATTTATTATTTGTTATATTTATATTTATTTATTATTTGTTAAAAAAAATTGTAAGAAATAGATTTTCGGATGTTGTATTAAAATTGTTAAAATTTTATTTTTTTATAAGTGTTAATTTCATTTTAAGTTTAAATAAGCTTTAAATCCTTTAATATTTTTATTTAAGTATCTATTAAATTATTTTATCCTACTGAGTAACAATTTTTTGTCAAAGATCCTCACCCTTTGTTCTCTCTGATAATAGTCTGACATGGTTGTTTTATTGTATAGTCTTCTTCATAGAGAATGCTTTTTTTTTTTTTATAGTATTTAATTTAAAAAAAAAATGATGTTGTTCCATATTCAATCTACATGCTTGCTATCAGACATGGAAAAGATATTTATAACTTATTTAAACTCTTTATTTATTTATTATTATTATTATTCCAATTTTAAAGAAACTTGCTCACTACGTTTTTCGCTAAACACTCTGTTAGTCAAATTTATTACCCGTGTAAATAATTATAATTTTTCATACGATAATATTTTTTTTGGTTAGGATTTCTGCTACGGATAACGTTAAATAATAATTTCAAAGGATATTACTAAAAAGTGAGAACTTTAAAGGAAAAAAGAACTTGTTGTTGACCTTTTCTTCCTCCACCTCTGTATCGATGAAATTATTTTGTTCTTAAAAATTTACAATTTTAAAATGTATATTTTCTATTTACTTCTTCATTTTTAATGTAAAAATATATTTTAAATTATAAAATTTGAAATATCTATTTTAAAAAAATACATAATTTCAAAGGATGACACTAAAAAGATAGAACTTTAAAAGAAAAAATAACTTATTATTGACCTTTTCTTCCTCCACATGTAACTTGACATCGATGAAATATTTTGTTCTTAAAATTTACAATTTGAAAAATTATTTTTTACTATTTACTTCTTTATTTTTAATCTAAAAATATATTTTAAATTATAAAATTTGAAATATTTCTTAAAAAAATACATAATTTAAAACATATTCTCAAATTTAAAAATACTTTCTAAATTATATGATAAAAAATATTTTATAAATTATGTAATCTAGAAATATCTGCATCTTATATTCCATAATATATTTTTCTAAAAAAATTTATTCTGATTATAAAATTTAGAAGATATTTCTAATATGAAAATATTTTTTTATAATTTAGAGTTTTTTCAAAATTATTAATTTTAAAATAAAGAATATCAATATAATGCAAAGTATTTCTAATATTTTAAGAAAAATATCACAATAAGCTATTGATGTGCAGATGGAACAACCTCATTATTTGAAATTCGCTCAGCAAGTGTAGGTTTACTGATTGAAATTTGTCCACAGAATTAGAGAAGTCAACTGCTCAACTTTGATGTTTGAATGTTATTATTTTTTATAGAAATTTTTAAACATTTTATAAAAAAATATGTTATTTAGATCTTTTTAAATTGAAGTTTTTATATTTATAATAACAATTTAATTATTTAAAATTATAGAATGTTAAATTTTATCTAAAGATAATAATTTGAATTTTTTTATACTTTATTTTCTTATACTACGTTTTTTTTTTTTTGAATAGTGGGTAATCAATTTGACTAACATATAATTACTTTTTGGTTTCACAACAATGTAAGAATTGTTGAGATTAGAATTAAATTTTTTTTATCGATAATAAAAAATAATAAATGTAATCACTTCAGGGGTGGTCTAACCCTTATACAGAATAATAGACCTACTTCACTCCCACCTAAAAGACACGTCACTGGACACCTGATTAAAAAACACTCCTGACTTTATTAAAAAACAAACCCCCTAAAAAAAAGCACATGAGCTCAATAATATATCAAGAAATCATCATCATATAGACCAGAGGTTTGAGACACTAATTGAAAAAAGAGAAGAATCCAGATAGAGACTTGGACGTAATCCAAGGTCAAGCCTTCACTTGAACCAAGACAACCACTTCTAAACCATCGACAACTCCTCCTTTAAAAATTACGTCATTTCTATGTTTCCACAACTCGTTTACTACTGTAGTTCATATCACTCTCACACCTCATTTACCGAAGTGATGCATTACACAATCTAAACTGAGAGAAATTTAGCAGTGGATCATTATGGGACACAAAGTGCACTTCAAGCCATGCAAAACAACGGCTCCACACTAGCCAAGCAAAGCTGCACTTGAAGAACAAATGACTATTTGACTCCTCCTTCACCCTACAAAGGCTACAGAGAGGGCTTTCGACCATAACACCACGCTTTTCCAAGTTAATCCTAGTGGCTAACTTATTTTCCAACACTCTTCATACAGTAATAAGTGCAGAAGACATAGCTTTACACCTCCAAATATTTTAAATTTATTTAAAATACTGATACACTGATAATCAACCAGATTATAACATAAAATAGAAATATATATTTTTAAAATAAAACAATTTTAAAATTATATTAGTTAAATCAAAATTAGTAATGTTTTTTAATTTACACTTCTGAAATTAACATTATCCTTTCATTTATTCTTTCTTGTTGTTACACTTGATGTTTCACTAAGACAAAAACTGGCACTCCCTATTTCTACGTCCAACAAACCATTAAAGCTATAAGGAGGTAGGTAGTGATATGTTAATTAAAAATATTATTATATTATTATAATGATTTATCAAAGTGTATGTATTTTAATTTTTGGATGTTAAAGAAATCTTTTCCTAAAGCAAAACACAGTTAAGGATAATAGAGAGCAAAAGCGTTTGAAATATACCCGCAAACCTTCTTAAGTTTTGCAGCAATGGCCAATTAGCAACAAAATAACGTGTAACTGAATACATAAATCTCTGATTCTTGGCAATCATCTATCATCTAGTGCGTACTGCACTAGAGGCAGTGTTTCAATGGGCAATAGGATCTTCATCAGCAGCCACCATTTGCTTCATCATTCTCAATGATTGCCAAGAAAATAATGTGTAGTCGAGTACATCTATTCTGGTGTCTACTCATCTAATCTCTACAATAGGCTGTGCACTGATCAAACATTGAAAATCTTCCTAACCTTCTTCATGTTCCTACGACAAACAGGGCAAGTACCAGATGCCTCAGCTATCCTGCATATACATGCACCACCACACAAGAATAATCATTAACCAATGCACTGAGCTACAGGCCAATGAAGATGTGATCTTAACAAAAAATTGTTAATACATACTCTTGAAAAGTGGATTAACACGTTTTTTAAGCATAAAACCATCTCAAATAAATTACGGATTAGTTTGGAAAATACTTCTATTAAAGAGAAACAAAAATAAGACAAAATACAAAATCAGTGCATGTATTATGCTGTTAGTATGAAATAACTTCCCCATTTAGCTTATACATTATCTAATTTTAGTTTTCTGAAGTTGATTTCATTTTTTTTATCTCTCTCATTTTTTATGGTGAAGTTTCTCCGAATACATGATCTACCTGTTCAATCTTTCTTCTGAAATGATAATTATTGGAAAGAAGCCTTTTGTAAATAAAATTGCTCTAGAAATATGACAGTGTTAGTAGTTATTGTAGCAATGAGTTTACCTAGTTCCACATGCAAAACAAGCTACGCAGTGGCCACATGGAAGGAAGAAGCAGTCCCTTGGAGCATCAAAGCAAATAGCACAAAGACGCCGTGTATTGTTACTGGTTTCACCATCACCTGAAAGCTTCCCATCAATGGGGCCTCCTGGAAGAAAGTCAAGATCCTCCTCGTCTTGTGGCAAGGAATCATATGACGAACCCCAACTTGAAAGATCATCATCTTTGTGAGAAAGCAGAGGTGCTCTCTGAGGTTCTGTTCCCCCAGTTATAACTACTGCTCTATCTACATGAGCAGACTGAAGATTGTTCAATAAATTGAAGGTCCAAAACACAAGCAAAGTCAATCCACCTGCAGGAAGATGTAGAATAAATAGTAAGATGAAACCGTTTAAGATTGGTACAGGTTGTAAAAGGCTGACTTAGTAACGACTAAGGAGTTTACCAATGCCAAAAATATAGGTTACCCATCTTGGTCCATAGGACAGTTTGATATACCATTCATTGGATGCATTCTGAACCAAAGAAAAGTTACATAAGTAGCAAAAGCAAAGAATATGCATTTCACTAGGGTCTAGGGAATTAGACTTTTCTTGGAGAGGGAAAGGCACATGATTTACAAGTTTCAACCAAAATGCAATGCTAGGTTGCAACATTAATAATTTTACTTCCCATTTATCATTTATATGTTGTAATGATCACCATTTCTTTCAATCAAGTATATGATAATTCCATTGATAACCATTTCTTTGAAGTAAGCAAATGATAATAATCTTGCCTGTTGTGGACCAGGAGTAACTAAAACAGCTGCACTTCCATCAAGAAAGCAAATATCTAAAGTGCATGGACTACTGGTAAGAGCGCATTTGTAGTAAGCATTTGTTGTATTATGCAAAGAGGAGCTTACACTGAGGTTTAATGCCACCTATTCAATAAGAATGGACAAAAGGTAAGTAACAAATGATTGATTAGTTAACAAATTACTACAATGCTTGATAACATATAAGCCAATTGAAATCATAATAAGAGGGGGGAAACGTGACTGATGTATGGGAAACATAAAGTAATAAAAACTGGTAAGATTGCTTGGATCAAACCCCATCTTTCCCATACTCAGAAGACTCTGGTTCAGAATTATAATTACTTTTACACCATTTTAATAGAATGCAGGGTCTTTCCTGAAACAATAACAATGTCCAAATACAGTACTAATCAGGTCTGGTGATTATTTCAGTTGTACTGAAGTCTATGTGTTCAAATTATAGTGTTTGAACTTTTGTGAGTTCTTTGTTTATTTTCCTCAGTCATGAAAGGATTTAGGATACACGAGATTAGATTCTTGCAAGTGCTTACAAAAACAAGGAAGGGATGTTGGTAAAAGGATTAAGAAAAATTCACAAAGAAGGAAATGGAATGTGGTCTGAGGGCAAGGTCATTTCTGCTAAGGACTAGGTCCGTCTAGATACTTTTAGATTCAAGTTCACATTTTCCTTCTTTGCAGTTCACGACAGTCTGACAGCAAAAATAGTCTTGTCCGACTAGGTGAGATCTGTTTCATGCATCAAATAACATCATTGTGCTTGTTTTAAAACTAAATGTATGGTATAGGAATACAGAATTACCTCCACGTCCTCATCCAAATTACCCAATGCCACGTAATAGCTGGACGACCAGAATATTTCCTGCGTAATCATACCACTTCCTACAAAGAAGCAAAGCAACATCAGCATAGGTACAATAAACACAAAAGTTGTTTTTCTGTGTCTTACCTTGAATCACATTCCATGAAAGAGTTGTATTAGGTTCTGTTGGGTTCTCCAGCCACCGAGTGAAGGCCTCCTTCCCTGAAAAAGCAAGGGCATCAGAATGATATGTCGACAAAATATAACTTAGCCATGAAAATTTTGGTACAACCATATAGAATAATAACCATGTGCATATGCTTGAATTTCGTGATAACTAAAACGAGGGATGTGCTGCGACTTTAACCGGGATCCTATGGGAATAACAAACTAACTAAAAAAATTACAACATCACAGCCTCTGCTCCAAAGAAGAATAAAAGTAAATAACTAGTTTATTAAAATCAATTATTTTCACCAATTGAATATGATTTCAAAGTATATATTATAATTAGGATAAAAAAAAAAACATTCGTGGAGGAAGTAATAAAAAAACTCTAAATTCAGTCACTAAAATACAAAGGAAACTTATAAACGACTTAGCAGAAAATAAACATTAACCTAAATAAATTGTAGTACTTCACACTTAGTGAAATTAGACTTCGAAAGCAAAGAAGTTTCTTATTTTTACTTTTCCTAATTAGTTAAATTACTAGATAATATCACATAAATGTTATATATATATATATGTATGTATGGACGAATGGTAAAATTAATTATCGATTGTTAAACATTTTTTCTCATGATTTGGTTCTTAGGTCGATGGAAACTTCGGCGGTTATCTTATGTATGTCAAGCAGACACAATAATTGATTCCAAAAGAAACTTCACTTTTACTGGAAAAATTAATATATACACTACATAAATTTAGGGAGCGAACCTTGAGTGCTTTAAGCTACCTTTCACATTAAGTACCACTCTCCTATCAAAGAGGAGGGTGTGTTAAGATAATACATTAAGTGCAAAGATTTTAATAAGGCAAGTTATTTTGAATAATTTTTAGAATTTGTTTGGTTAATGTTTTCCGGGGATGTTCATATTAGCCTAATGGCTAATTGCTAATGGGTCTCAATCCCAAGTTATTGTTAACGTAAGTGTTAATGGGCTCGATCCTGATTTATTATTATCCTTAGTGTTAATTAACTTTTGTCTCGAAACTTTAATGTTAATTGACGTCTGTCTTGATTTATTATTAGCCTAATTGTTAATGAGTCTGAGTCTTATTCTATCATTACTCTAAGTGTTAATGAGTCTCAATCTCGATTTATTATTAGCCTAAATGCTAATAGATGTCAACCTCAATATTATTAGTCTAAGTGCTAATGAGCATGAACCCTTGATCTATTATTAGCTAAGCGCTAATGGGCCTCGGTCCCTATCTTTTATTATCCTAAGTGTTAACGAGTCTCATTTCCAATTTATTATTAGCCTAAGTGTTAATGAGTATCAATATCAATTTATTATCAGTCTAAGTGTCAATGAACCTTGATTCCGATTTATTATTAGCCTAAATGCTAATGAACTTCAACATTAATCAAAATATTAATAGGCCTCAATCTTGATTTATTATTATCGTAAGTACTAATAAACCTCAATTTCAATTTATTACTAGCCTAAGTGTTAATGAGTTTCAACACCGATTTATTAACCTAAGTGCTAATAGGCCTAGAATCTGATTTGTTACTAGCCTAAATGTTAAATCGCTTAGCCTTCAAACTTAAAATGTTTTTTACTTCGATAAAGCTAGTTAGCCCATTGTATTGACAATGATTATGATATTTTGACACCCTATTCCACCTTACACCCACAACAAAATATTAATATTTGTAATAAAAAAAATTTAAAAAAAAAATCTCCTTAATGAAAATATAAACAAAATGCAAAATGTTAAAATAATTTTCAAAATTAAAAAAAATTATAAATTTCTATAAATGATTAAAATATTAATATTTGTTATGGGTGTAGAGTGGAATATGGATGTCAAAAAATCATTTTTGTATTGACAATGCATGTTCAAAGTACAAAAAAACAAATAAAAACAACATTCAATTGACAACCATAAAATAGTATTACATCCTCATTCCCTATCCACTATCAAGCTTATTACAACAACTTTTCATAGTTCAATTGTCGAATAGTTAATTGATGGAGTGATCACTTAATCTTGTTCTAAAGCTACTTGAAATCAAAGTTGTCAAACTCGAGAGTCTACATAGACTCGTGAGAATTCTATAAACTCGACTCGTAAACTCGTAAGAGTTTACTTCATATGAAAAAAATATTTTAATAATATAATTAATCAAAGTAGTTAAAACAAATAAATTCACAACACTAAAATAACTACATTTTTACTTTTACTTTTAATAGATAAAGATGCACTTAGATTGTCCTCGTCTATAATGGTCACTATAGATTACGATTTTTTAGGCAACTGTCGCCTATATCTGTGTCTACCATACAAACTACGGTTATTAGGTCATAACTATCGTCTATATACTTTTCTATTTCCCACTCCAGGCTTTTTCGTTTTCGCGCTTTCTTCTCCGTTTCTCCCATTGATATCTTCTTTACAACCTCTCATTGTTGTCACTACTCTCATTCCTTGTAATGTGTCTTTCTTATTATTTTTTATGTTGTTTTTCATATTTTTTGTGCTTTCTTGATGGGGTTTTCTCCCTTTTCATTGTTGAATGAGTGTTTCCAAGTTCGAAATTGTGGCTTGTGTTCTACTCGTCATTGTTGTTGTACGTCATCGCTGAAACTCTTGAATTCCTCCACACCTTTATTCCTTTAACACAACTCGAAGTCGTTATCTCTCGAAATCAAACTTGATGGTTATTTCTTTACATTAATTGTTAGATTATCAACAATAACAAAGAAAGAAAAAAAAAACAAGATTAAAGAAAATATTTTAGAATTATCTATACTATAACCGTCGCTTATAGTGGTCTAATGACTACATTTTTGTGACCGTCATTTATAATTCAAAATTATAAACGTGTAAACTACAATTCTAAAACTATCGGATAAGGCGTTTAAAAACTACTATCTAGAGACATTTTTACAATTGTAATTTCTTCTTGTTCATATATATATATATATATATATTACATATCTAACATGCAGTTAAACTCAAAATTATTTTGAGAGGAGAAAGCCAGCCAAAAATAGGGAAATCTGAGGGATAAAGTTTGGTATGCCATACCTTGTGCAACTATAAGGAAAACTGAAGAGCTCTTTGAACTAACGTGATACGAAATATTTATTACACTCCCTCTGTTTAGATAAATTTTCCATTCCTGTGGAAGAGATAACAAAGGAGTTGGAAGACTTTCGTAGTATCTAATTTCATAATCATGTGAAGGTCAAAGATGAAACCTGAAAGGGAAAGGGAGAGGCAATTGGAAAAAGTACATTAACTTACCTTTTCTGCGCCAGTGGGAAGAGACACATTAAGAGTTTCACCCCAAGAGCTAACAACATCAAGTGGGGGATCCCCATATGTACCGTAAAGAATGGCTCCTGGTCCAGGGTTTGCCACCAAATTTTCTACCTAGTGCAAAATGAGAAAAAAAAAATCCATATTATCTACACTTTCACTAGCTACAAATCCAAGCACAGATATATATAAATACCAATGGTGACTCTCACCTTCACAGATTTCACGAATACCGAACTAGGTTGGAAAACTATCGAAGATTCTGGACCAAGCATGATGGTCATGGACCCATAAACCCCCAGTATCATAGTCATCGACACTGTAGCTTGAAATATGTTCAAAAATCAAAATCTAAAAAACAAAATATAAACTTTTTTGCTTATGGTAAATTACAAAATCTACCAACACTTCATATAATTGGGAGTGACTGTGGTCCAATTATGTCAATCTATCATTTGGTAGCTGTTTCAAATTTATATATGTAGGCTGTGAAAAAAAAAAGTGTATAAATGCAATTATCCAACATAGAAAAGGTCTGTTACCAATTAATAATTGGAGAAAATTTAAAAAATAATTTATAATTATTCTAATTATAACTAGAGTTTTAATTTAATAATCCATACAGCAAATTTTAAACTAAATAACTTATTATCCAAGAGAAATTCAAATTCTAATTAAAAACAATATAAAAACACGTAATATTTTGGAGTTTAATGGTAATGCACCATTCTCGAAGTAATTCAAGGTGTTTTTTTACTAAATTTTATCATTAAATTATAAAAAAAATGAAGATTACACCGTGAATGCATTAAAAACTACGATAACAGACAGAACACTGGGATTGAAGATTCCGTTACCGAATAACCAAAAGCTGAAGACAACGGCGAAGCAGGAGCAGGTTTCGTCTCTAACAGAGCTATCGCTGATACTCCAGATGCCTCTGCTGGAAGTGCCGCGCACACGCTCCGCCTCGCGTGACCGGCCCGGCGGCGCCTGAGAGCTGGCGGACGCAGTTTCTTCCGGCGGTAGCACGGTGGTGGAGTGAGGGTCCGGCATTATTGTAGAGAGAAAAGGACGAGTGGTGCGAGAGTATGAGGAGTGAATTAATGGGTGCATGGTGAAGTGAAGCGTTATTAGTGTTCAACTGCGGGTCTTCTAATGAGGTTTGGTGGCGGGAATGGTAGTTAGAGAAGTGAAATTATGGTGGTTGCAAACAAATCTTACTTTGGTTATGTGAGACAAAAGTTGATGCAGCTCTTTGCAATTGAAGAGTGAGATTTGACTTACTCAACCCTCGTGCTTTTCTACTGTACCTAACCCAAAGTCTTCACTTCTTTTGGATTTTAATTTTGGTTTTATCCAAAACGATAACGTGTATATCATTTGGCCCAGAATAAAATATAATTTTTTTTAAAAAAAGCTCTTAAATTTGTTAAAGATAAAAATTATTGTTTTCTTTAAATAAATTCGATTAAACATTGATGACAATGCATTAGAGACACCAGTAGTAGAAAGTGGGGTCTGTGTGTAATGACACCAGAAAGATCTTTACATAATTGTCTAATCACTATTTATAGTGAGTGTTTTGATTTTATAATTATTATTTCTAAACTTATGTTAATTACGATTTCTATTAATTGGAAGTTTAATTTTTTTTTATAATAATAGTGTATGGAAATTAAACTTTACTTTTAACTATAAATGATTCATAAAATTTACAAAAGATAAAAGTTAAATATAAAATATAAAATCTTATGTGAAATTTTTATTTTAAAAATAAAAAATCATTCGTGTTTTTAGTTGAATTTCAACTTCTCAAGACAAAAATTTAATGAGAAGGAATCTTGAGCTTTATTGACCGAATTGTGAATTTTGTTGGAGATTAGAGTTATTGTAATAAGATATATTAGAGAACAAATGACAATTTTGTTGGAGACTAGAGTTATTGTAATAAGATATATTAGAGAACAAATGATAATGTCTAACCGTTTGGATCTGGGTGATTAGTGTTCATTCAAATAAAAAGTAAAAAGTATTTTTGTTTGAATGAGGGAGTTTGCACATATTAGGTGGTATGGAAAGGTAAAGGAAAGTGAAATTTAGTTCTTTGCTGGTTTGAGAAGATTTGCAAAGAAAGTTAACCATTTACTATGTTACCCCTTTGTCAACTATCATAACTCATGTGCCATAACAATGGAAATTCTTTGCACAACACCATGCAGTAGAGATTCACACAAGATTTCTGAGTGTTTTGCCTACCACGGAGTACCGACCGTCCACCTCGTGGTGTCGACCGGTCATACCGTAACGATTACAAACGCCGAACTGATCATAGCCAGACTTCGCGGAAACGCAGTGAAAGCCCCGTTCGGCGTACACGCGCCCGCAGCACAAGTCTCGACCGAAACGCCCGCCCTCGTCAACGAGTCCGCGAAGTCATCAACATGATTGCTGGACCCGTTAACTTGGGCGAACCGAACCACGAAGCAAATTATATAGCCGGGGGCTTTGCCGGTGGCGG